>Ga0081539_10000063_pt1 | contig 248201 bp, 168 predicted proteins | sample TabmetS4T2R2_FD_71023 | JGI IMG/M metagenome (GOLD analysis project Ga0081539, IMG submission 71023) | Tabebuia heterophylla rhizosphere microbial communities from the University of Puerto Rico - S4T2R2 | ecosystem: Host-associated > Plants > Roots > Rhizosphere ... | reverse complement strand
GCCTGCTGCGCGAATAGCTCGTGGATGCCGGCGTCCCGCGGATAAGGACGCGCGGTGTTGTTCCACGCGACGAGTTGTTGCTCGCGCTCCGCCTCGGTTAACAGCGCGAGGGTCGAGAGCGGCTGTGTGGGGGCGGTGGTGATGCCTGTTAATAGGCGCTCAAAATGTGCGGCCAGGCGCGCGATCCGCTCTTCGTCAAATAACTCGCGGCGATATTCTATCGTGGCTTGCAGCCCCGACTCCCCTTCCTCCATCGCCAGCAGTAGATCAAACTTCGCCGTCTCGCTTCTACCGCCCATCATGCTCAGCCGCAACTCGCCCGCCTCGTGCACCCGCGCCGCCCTGTGCTGCAAGGCGAAAAGTACTTGGAATAGCGGCGTGTGTGTGAGGCTGCGCTCCGGCGCTAACTCCTCGACCAGCTTCTCGAACGGCACGTCCTGATGCACATAAGCCCCTAACGTCACCTCGCGCACGTGCCGCAATAGCTCGCTGAAGCTCTTAACCGATGCGACGTTGGTGCGCAGCACCAGCGTATTGACGAAGAAGCCGATCAGCGGCTCAATCTCCAACCGCGTGCGCCCCGCGATAGGCGTGCCCACGGCGATGTCGGCTTGGCCCGTGTAGCGACTCAGCAGCACCTGGAATGCTGCGAGCAGCGTCATGAACAGCGTCACGCCTTCGCGCCGGCTCAACTCCTGTAGCCGCGCCGTTAAATCATCTCCCAAGCTGAACCGATAGGATGCACCGGCATAGCTCTGCGCCGCCGTGCGCGGCCGATCCGTCGGCAGTTCCAACACCGGCACGTTGGCCAACTGCTTGCGCCAGTAGGCGAGTTGGTTGTCAAGCACCGCGCCCGTAAGCCATTCGCGCTGCCACACCGCGTAGTCGGCGTACTGGATCGCCAACTCCGGCAAGGGCGATGCTTGCCCCTGCGCGAAAGCGGCATACAGGGATGCGACTTCGCGTACCAGCACGCCCAAAGACCAGCCGTCCGAGATGATGTGATGCATCGTCAGCAGCAGCACGTGCGCTTCCCCATCCAACCGCAGCAAGGTCACGCGCAGCAGCGGCCCCTGTGCTAAGTCGAAAGGTCGCCGCGCCTCTTCGCCGACGAGCCACCGAACCTCAGCTTCGCACGCGGGCGCGGCTAGCTTACTTAAATCCGTCACCGCGAGCCTGATCGGCGCGGGTGCTTCGATGAGTTGCACGGGCTGCCCGTTGAGGCTGGCAAATCGCGTCCGTAACGCTTCGTGCCGGCGCACCACTTCGCTCAGGGCGGCGGTCAGGGCCGCCACGTCTAAGTGCCCTTCAAGGCGCACCGCCGCGGGGATGTTGTAGGTGGCACTGCCCGGCATCAGTTGATCCAAAAACCACAGCCGCTGCTGCGCGAACGACAGCGGCAACGGCCGGTCGCGCTCAGCCGGCGTGATGGCCGGCATCTCCTGTCCCGTGCCCGCGCGCAATGCCTGTTCGATCTCCACCGCCAGCCCCGCCACGGTCGGTGACTCGAACAGACTGCGCAGTGGCAGTTCGACCTGGAAGCTCTGGCGCACTCTCGCGATCAACTGTGTGGCCAGCAGCGAGTGCCCGCCTAGCTCGAAGAAGTTGTCATGTACGCCAACTCGCTCCACGCTCAGCACGCCCGCCCACAACTGCGCCAGCAATGCTTCCACTTCTGTCTGCGGCGGCACGTAGTCAGCGCCCACGGCCGTACCCGTCAGGTCAGGCGCGGGTAACGCTTTACGATCCACCTTGCCGTTGGGCGTCAAGGGTAATTCGTCCAGTTGGACAAACGCCGCCGGCAGCATGTACTCCGGTAGTTGTTCCTTCAGCGCCGCGCGCAACGCCCGCACGTCCAGCGCTGATTCTTCAGGGACGATGTAAGCCACCAGCCGCTTGTCGCCGCCGTCAGCGCGCGCTATCACCACCGCCTCGCGCACGCCTGCTTGCTTCGTGAGCGCCGCCTCTATTTCCCCTAACTCAATCCGATAGCCGCGAATCTTCACCTGCTGGTCACCCCGCCCCAGGAACTCGAGACAACCGTCCGTTGTGTAGCGCACCAGGTCGCCCGTGCGGTACAACCGGCCGCCACCCGGTGGCGCGAACGGGTCGGGCACGAACCGCGCCGCCGTCAGGGCCGGGCGATTGAGATAACCTCTAGCTAACCCGTCCCCGCCCAGGTACAACTCCCCGACCACGCCGACCGGGACGGGCTGCATCTCGGCATCGAGCACGTAAGCGCGCGTGTTCGCAATCGGGCGACCGATTGGGATCGTGTGCGCGCCCGCCTCCACTTGCGTAACCCGATGGTAGGTGGCGAACGTCGTCACCTCGGTCGGCCCGTAGACGTGCAGCAGCCGTTCCGGCGCGCCCGCACTCAATACCCGGCGCACGTAAGTCGGATCGACTGCCGAGCCACCGAACAGTAGATGCCGCAGTGACGCGAAGCCCGCTGGCGCGTGGCTGGCGAGTTGGTTGAACAGGGCGGTCGTCAGGAACAGCGCGCTGATGCGGTGCGCGGCCAAGTACGCCGGCAACTCGACAGGCGAGAGCGACACGTCGCGGGGCAGCAGGACGACGGTGGCGCCGCTGAGAAGCGCGCCCCAGACTTCGAAGGTGGCGGCGTCAAAGGCCGTGTTGGCAGCTTGCGCCACCCGGTCGCCCGCCGTCAGTTGCACGTAGTCGGTGTTCAATACCAAGCGCGCTATCGCCCGGTGCGGCACGGCCACGCCTTTCGGCTCGCCGGTCGAGCCGGACGTGTACATCACGTAGGCCAACTGCCCGCCCGGTACATTCTCTATTGGCCTGTCGCTAGCCAGCGCCGACGCCGCCGTTGTGAGCATGTCGTCTGTGCCGGTCGCCGTCCCCTGCCCGTCCAGCCGCAGCACGCGCACGCCAGCCGCGGCTGCCAACTGCGTCGCCGCCTGTTCTGCTACCTGCGCGTGCGTCAATAGCAGCGCCGCGCCCGCGTCCGCCAACATGAAGCGCAGTCGCTCGACCGGGTAGGCAGGGTCGAGCGGCAGGTACGCGCCGCCGGCTTTGAGCACGCCCAGCAGCGCCACCACCATCGCGACCGAACGCTCTAAGAAGAGCGCGACGATTGTCTCCGCACCGACGCCTAAGGCGCGGAGTTGCGCCGCCAACTGCTCGGCGCGCGCGTCCAACTCGGCGTAGGTCAACTGTTCTGCGCCACAGACCAGGGCGACGGCCGCAGGCGTGCGCGCCGCCTGCGCGGCGAACAGTTCGTGGACGCCGGTATTGTCCGGGTAGGGGCGCGCGGTGTCGTTCCATTCGACGAGCAGTTGCTGGCGCTCATCGGCGCTTAAGAGTGGGAGGGCGAAGACGCTCTGGTGCGGCCGGGCCGCGACGCTTCTTAATATGTACTCGAAATGCCGGGCCAGACGCGCGATTGTCTCGGCCTCGAACAGGTCTGTGTTGTAGCGGAACGTGAGCGCCAACCCGCTCTCGCTCTCGCGCATGAAGAGCGAGAGGTCGAACTTCTCCGGCCCGTCCGTCACCGCCTCGCCGCGCAGTTCCAGCCCCGGTATGCGCAGCGTCGTCTCCGGCATCGTCTGCCCTGCGAACAGCACCTGGAACAGCGGCGTGTGGTTCAGGCTGCGTTCGGGCTGCAAGGCTTCGACTACGGCCTCGAACGGCACGTCCTGATGCGCATACGCATCCAGCGTTACTTCGCGCACGCGCTGTAACAGCGCGCTGAAACTCTCCCGCGCCTCGACCCGCGTGCGCAGCACCAGCGTGTTGACGAAGAACCCAATCAGCCCTTCCACCTCGACCCGCGCCCGGTTCGCGATGGCCGTCCCCACGGCGATGTCGGACTGGCCCGTATAGCGACTCAGCAGCACTTGGAACGCTGCGAGCAGCGTCATGAAGAGTGTGACGCCTTCGCGCCGGCTCAGCGCCTGCAACTGTCCGCTCAACTCCGGCGATAAGCTCAGCGTCAGACCAGCGCCCCTAAAGCTCTGCACCTGCGGACGTGGATGATCTATCGGCAACTCTAGGACGGGCACGGCGGTCAACTGCTTGCGCCAGTAGGCGAGTTGGTTGTCGAGCACCGCGCCACTGAGCCACCCGCGCTGCCACGCCGCGTAATCAGCGTATTGAATCTCTAGCTCCGTCAGCGGCGACGCCTGTCCCTGCGCGAAGGCGGAGTAGAGCGCCGCCACCTCCTTGACTAGCACGCTCAAAGACCACCCGTCCGAGATGATGTGGTGCATCGTCAGCAGCAGCACGTGCTCTTCCGCACTCAGCCGCAGCAAGGTCACCCGCAGCAGCGGCCCCTCCGCCAAGTCGAAAGGTCGCCGCGCCTCTTCGCCGACGAGCCGCGCCACTTCCTGTTCGCGCTCTGCCTCCACCAGGTGATCGAGTTCGACTAGCGTCAGCGGCAACTCGCCTGGGGCAGCCACGACCTGCGCCGGCTCGCCAGCGACAGTCTCGAAGGTCGTGCGCAACGCCTCGTGCCGGCGCACGACTTCGCTCAGAGCGGCGGTTAGGGCCGCCACGTCTAACGCTCCTGCCAGGCGCACCGCTGCGGGAATGTTGTAGGCGGCAAGCCCCGGCGTCAGTTGATCCAAAAACCACAGCCGCTGCTGCGCGAACGACAACGGCAACGGCCGGTCGCGCTCGACCGGCAGCACAGGCGGCGGTGCGCCGTGCTCACTTAGCAACGCCACTTCCACGCGCGCGGCCAACCCCGCGACGGTTGGGGCTTCAAACAACGCGCGCAACGGCAACGCTACCTTGAAGGCGTCCTGCAAGCGCGCGACGACCTGCGTCGCCAGCAGCGAGTGCCCGCCCAACTCGAAGAAGTTGTCCTGCGCGCCGACCGCGCCAACGCCGAGCACTTTTGCCCAGACGCCGGCCACCAACTCCTCGACCGCCGTGCGCGGAGCCGCCGACGCGCCATCCGATACCGTCGCCGCCCAATCAGGCACAGGCAGGGCCTTGCGATCCACTTTCCCATTCGGTGTCAGCGGCAACTCGGCTAACTGGACGAACGCCGCCGGGAGCATGTACTCCGGCAACCGCTCTTTGAGGGCCGTGCGCAACGCCCGCACGTCTAGCGCCGGCTGCTCCGATACGACGTAAGCCACTAATCGCTTGTCGCCCGCCTCGTCGCGTGCGAGTACCACCGCCTCGCGCACGCCCGCCTGCTTAGTGAGTGCCGCCTCTATTTCACCCAACTCGATGCGGTAGCCGCGCACCTTCACCTGCTGGTCGCCCCGCCCCAGGTAGTCCAGTTCACCCGTTGCTGTGTAGCGCGCCAAGTCACCCGTCCGGTACAGCCGCCCGCCGCCTGCTGTGTCGAACGGGTTGGGGATGAAGCGCTCGGCGGTGAGTTCCGGCCGATTCAAGTAGCCACGCGCTAGGCCGTCCCCGGCTAAGTACAACTCCCCGGCCACGCCCACCGGCACGGGCTGCATCTCGGCGTCCAACACGTAAGCCTGCGTGTTCGCCACGGGTCGCCCGATCAGCACCCGCCCACCGCCTTGCCTGACTACTGTCCAGGTCGAATAAGTCGTGTCTTCCGTCGGCCCGTACAGGTTTAGCACCCGCTCGACGTTGCCTGTCTGGTAAGCCGCCTCGACCAACGCGCGTGGTAATGGCTCACCAGCTAAGTTGACTGTGCGCACACTCGCTGGCAGTCCGCCCAGCCGCAGGACTTCTGTCAGCGCAGAGGGCACGGTGTTGACCAGCGTCACCGCGCCGGCCGCTGCCAACTCCGGCAAGCTCAGCGCGTTCTCCGCCAGGATGACCGTCCCGCCCATCGTCAGCGGGGCGAACAGTTCAAACACCGACAGGTCGAAGCAGACCGACGTGGCCGCTAAGACGCCTGATAGTTCCGTCTGACTGAAGAGGTCATGTGCCCAATGGAGGAAGGTGGCGGCGCTGTGGTGCGTGATGGCAACGCCCTTGGGCCGCCCCGTCGAGCCGGACGTGTAGATGACGTAGGCCAGATTCGGCGCGGTGGTCGTGGAGTGCGGATTATCCGTTTGCTCTTGCGCCAGGGCTGCGGCGTCGCGGTCGAGGCAGAGGAGGCGCGCGGTTGTGCCGGGGAGGGCGTCGAGCAGGTGCTGCTGCGTGAGGAGGATGTTGATGCCGGCGTCGGCGAGCATGAAGGCGAGGCGTTCGCGCGGATACTGCGGGTCGAGGGGGACGTAGGCCCCGCCGGCTTTGAGGATGCCGAGCACGCCGATGACCAGATCAAGCGTGCGGTCTGGCAGCAGTCCGACCAGTGTGTCCGGCCCGACGCCGAGCCGTTGCAGGTGATGGGCGAGTTGGTTGGCGCGGCGGTTCAGTTCGGCGTAGGTGATACGCTCGTCGCGGGCGATGACGGCGACGGCGGCGGGTGTGCGCGTCGCCTGCTGCGCGAAGAGTTCATGGATGCAGGCGGCGGGGTACGTGCGCGCGGTGTCGTTCCAGGCGACGAGTTGTTGCTCTCGTTCGGCGGCGGGCAGGAGCGGCAAGGTGGCGACGCGCTGTTGCGGCTCGGCGACGATGCTTTGCAGCAGGCGCTCGTAGTGGCGGGCGAGGCGCGCTGCCGTCGCGGCGTCGAGCAGGTCGGTGTTGTATTGCAGCGAGGCGGCGAGACGGTCGCCGGCTTCCGCCATCACGAGCGTGAGGTCAAACTGCGCGACGCGTTGCGGCAGCGCGACTGACTCAAGCTCAAGCTGGCCGAGGCAGAGGCGCGCGCCCGTTTCGCCGAGCGCGAACGCGCTCAAACCCTGCTCGTCGAGCAGGTGCGATTTTTGGAGGACGAACATCGCCTGGAAGAGCGGCGGGCGACTCGGCTCGCGGTCGGGCTGCAACTGCTCGACGAGGAGCGGGAACGGGTAGTCCTGATGCTCGAAGGCGGCGAGCGCGGTCTGGCGCACCTGTTCGAGGAAGGCTGTGAAGGTCAGGTCGCCCGCGAAGTCGGCGCGCAGGACGATGGGGTTGACGAAGTAGCCGACCAGGCCCGCGGTCTCCGCCCAACTCCGCCCGGTCGTGGGCGAGCCGACGAGCACCTCGCGCTGCTGCGTGTAGCGGTGCAGCAATAGCTGGAAGGCGGCGAGCAGTGTCGTGTAGAGCGTGGTCTCGTGGTCGTTGCTGAGGGCCTTGAGTTGTGCGGTCAGTTCGGCGCTCAGACTGAAGGCGTGCGCCGCGCCATCGAAGGTCTGCACGGGCGGCGGCGTCTGCTCGGTGGGCAGGTTCAGCACCGGCAGTTCGCCGGCCAACTGCTTCTGCCAGTACGAACGCAGGCGCTCGCCCTCCGGCGTCAGCAGCAGGTTCGTGTGCCAGCGGACGTAGTCCGTGTATGCGAGCGCGGGCGACGTGAGCGCGGTCGGCTCGCCCGTCCGGTACGACTCATAGATTATCCCTAACTCGCGCACCAAGACCGCGAGCGACCAGAAGTCGGCGACGATGTGGTGGACGGTTAATAGGACGACGTGCTCGTGCGCGGCGCGGCGATACAGGTTGACGCGCAGCAGCGGCCCGTGCGCCAGATCGAACGGGCGGTGCGCCTCCGCCGTTAACTGTTCCTCCAACTCCGCCGCGCTCCAACTCGCCGCGTCGGTCTCGACGAAGCAGACCTCGGTGCGCTCGTGTACGCGCTGGATGGGGCGGCCCTGCACGGAGTCGAAGGTCGTGCGCAGGGCCGCGTGGCGCTCCACGAGCGTCTGGAACGCGCGGCGGAAGATGGGCACGTCCAACTCGGAGCGGACGCGGACGGCGCTGGCGATGTTGTAGGCCGCGCTCTCCGGCGCGAGTTGATGCAAGAACCAGAGCGCCTGTTGACCGTGCGACAACGGCTGTTCGAGCGCGTCTTCCGCGACCGACGCGAGGATCGGCCTGTGTGTGAGCGTGGGCGTCTCCAAGAGGGCGAGTATCTGCGCGGCGAGCTGTGCGATAGTTGCGCTGCGCAGCAGGCTCGTCATCGGCAGGTTCACGCTCAGCGCGGTCTCGATGCTGTGCGCCAACTCTATCGCCGCAAGCGAGTCCAAGCCGTAGCGTGCGACGCTCTGGTTGACATCAATCTCGCCGGCCGACACGCCCAGGCGCGCGGCGAACTCCGCGACCAGCCAGGCTTCGACCGCTTCTCTGCTGTCGAGCGGCCGGCTCGGCTGTGCGTCGTCGGGCGCGCGCAACGTCGCGGCGGCCGCGCGCCATTCGTGCGCCACTGTGAGGTCGCCTGCGAGAAATTTTTGCCGGCAGGCGTGGCGTTGAATCTTGCCGCTGGAAGTCTTCGGGATGCCGCCCTGCGCGAGCAGCACGACGGCGTAAGCCTGCACCTCGTGCTCCTCGGAGACGGCTTCGCGGATCGTCTCGACGATTGCGCCCGCGTCCGCGCGCACGCGCGGGTCAAGCTCCTGCACGACGACCAGCCGCTCCTCGCCGCCGACCTCGACCGCGAAGGCCGCGCCGCAGCCCGGCCGCAAGGCCGCGTGGCTGCGCTCGACGGTCAACTCGATGTCCTGCGGGTAGTGGTTGCGCCCGCGTATGACGAGCAGGTCTTTCAGGCGGCCGGTAACGAAGAGTTGGCCGTCTTTTAAGAAGCCGAGGTCGCCGGTGCGCAGGAAGGGGCCGTCGCCCGTGTCGGCCAGGTAGGCTTGGAAGGTCTGCGCCGTCTCTTCGGGCCGGCTCCAATAACCGTGCGTGACGCTCGGCCCGGAGAGCCAGATTTCGCCGACCGTCTGCTGCGCGCACTGGGTTAAGTCTGCGGGGTTGACGATCAGCAGCTTCTGATTGAGCAGCGGCTCGCCGCAGTTCACCAGCGCGCGCGTGTGCGCGTCCGCCGCGTCGGCGCTGACCGCCCGGCCCGCTTCAAGCCCGGCCGCCTGCACCTCGTGCACGAGCGGCTGCGTCTCGTCGGCCCTGCTCGTCACCAGCAGGGTCGCTTCCGCCAGTCCGTAGCACGGGGAGAAGGCCGCGCGGCTGAAATTGCAGGGAGCGAAGGTGTCGGCGAAGCGTTCGATGGTGTCGGGGCGGATGGGTTCTGCCCCGTTGAAGGCGGTCGTCCAATTGCTCAGGTCGAGCGTTTCGCGCTGTGCCGCCGTCACTTTGCGGACGCACAGGTCGTAGGCGAAATTCGGCCCGCCGCTCGTGGTCGCCTTGTATTGGGAGATGGCCTTCAGCCAGCGGTAGGGTTGCAGGAGGAAGGAGGTGGGCGACATGAGGATGCAGCGCGCGCCCAGGTAGAGGGGCTGTAGGACGTTGCCGATCAGCCCCATGTCGTGATAGAGCGGCAGCCAGCCGACGACGACGGACTGTTCCGTCTGGCGGAAGGCGAGCTTGATCATCCGCTGGTTGTGCAGCAGATTGCCGTGGCTCACCATGACGCCCTTCGGCGCGGCGGTGGAGCCGGACGTGTACTGCAAAAACGCCAGCGTCTCGCCGCCGATGACAGGCTCCTGCCACTCTTCCGCCAGCGCGCCCGCCATGTCGTCGGTCGAGACCCAGCGCATGGCCGACAGTTCCGCGTCCTGCTCGACCCTGTGCGCCAGCGACGTGAGGATGGGGCCCGTGCTCAACGCCAGCGCCGGCCGGCAGTCGTTGACGATGGCGCGCAGGCGGGGCAGATTGCGTTGGGGCTTGGCGGGGCGCGGCGGGTAGGCGGGGACGGCGATCACGCCGGCATACAGGCAGCCGAAGAAGGCTGTGATGTAGTCCAGCCCCGCTGGGTAGAGCAGCAGCGCGCGCCCGCCCTCGACGCCGAGCGCCTGCAAGGATGCGGCGACGGCGCGCGCCCGGCCGTCCAACTCGGCGTAAGTTAGCTCGGCCTCTTCCCGCTCGCCGTCGGCCAGGAAGGTGTAGGCCGTCCGCGTGGGTTGATGGCGTGCCCGCCAACGCAGCAGCTCGACCACTGTGGCCGGCTCGAAGGGGGACGTGCTCAGACTCGTGGGGGAAGTCAGAGAGTTATCCCTGACCTTTTCTTGACTGGACATGCAGATTAGTTCGGGGCTTTCTGCGAACGCGGGGGCCGCGGGCGCGTCTTACGTGAACAACTTTTTACGCGCCGCGATCGGGAGGGCGAGTTGGGGCGTAAGCAGGACAAGGAGGAGTGCGGCCGGCACGGCCAGCACGGGCAGTGAGGTAACCGATCTCAGGGTGAACGCTATCAGGGTCAAATAGACGACGGGCGCGAACAGCAGCGCGCCGGGGAGCACGCAGACCGCGAGTGCCGCTACGTGCTTGGCCGCCAAGGGGTGGCGGCGCGGCACGACCAATCCGAGCGCCAGCGCGAGCAGCCCGGAGAAGAGCGGCCAGACGAACAGAAAACTCCCGCCCGGCAAGAACAGGCTTGTCAGCACGGTCAGGAGCGACCACCACAGCAACCCGCCCGCCAGCAGATGCCAGCCGCTAATTCTGCGCGCGAGCCACACGTAGCACAGCGCAGCCACCAGCACAGCGCAGATGCTCAGGATCAGCATGTCGAGGTTGCTGTTGTAAGCCGCCGCCCCGCGCCCGATCCGCCTGTGCAAGAGCGGGCCAGTCAGCAACCACGCCGCGGCCACGCCAAGGATGGTCACGACAACAGTCAGAAGTGTCGCGGCGAATCCTTGGCCGATGCCGGCGAACGTAAGTCGGCCGCGTTTCCGGCCAAGCCAGATCACCGCGGCCAGGAGTAGCAGCGCGACGACGGTTAGAGGGACGACCAGCCGTTGCGAATAATGAACGAGCGTCAGACCGAGCAGGCTGAAATAGACGGCGTCCGGCCGCCGCGTGTCCGCGAGGTCGGCGTCGCCCAGGCGGCGCGTCAGCGCCAGGGCATAAGCGCCCTGATGTTGCAGGCTGCGCTCGTCAAGCGCCGCGAGGGTGTCGAGCGGGCTGTGATAGTGGTTGATGCCGTCGAGGTAAGCGAAGTTGAGACCGGCTAAGCCCGCTTCCTTGAAGATGGTCAGGTCGGTCTTGTTCGGCATGCGCTTGTAGATGTCGCCCGCGAGCGAGTTGGCGACCGCCTGCGGCGCGGCGTCGGCGAGTTGCGCGACGAGCCACCCGTTCTCCTCGCTCGTCTCAAACATCACGGCCGGGCCGTGGTTGCCGCGCGCTTCAAAGTTGAGCACCGCCCCTACATCCTTCGCCCACGGGTGCGCGTAGGCGAAAGCCTTCGCCCCTTGAAGCCCCGCCTCCTCGCCGTCGGAGAAAAGGCAGATCAGATCGTTCCGCAGGGGTGCGGCCGAGCGCAAAGCCCGCAGCGTTTCGAGCAGCACGACGACGCCAGAGCCGTCGTCGCTCGCGCCCGGACTCTCCGGCACGGAATCGTAGTGCGCGGCGAGCAGGAGCGCCTTGCCGCCGCCCACACTGCCCTGCTGCCGCACCAGGATGTTACTGATCGTCGGCGTGGTCTGTAGTTGCGGGCTTAAGCCAAGGGCGGTCAACTCGCGCATGATCTCGTCGCGCACCTCTGCGTGCGCGGGCGAGCCGACCGGGTGCGGCTGCCTGGCGATGACGGCCAGATGCGCCAAGGCCCGACCGGACGAGAATTCCGCCGCGGGCGCGTTCGCGGGGTTGGGCGCGGGCGGGCGCAACTGATAAATGGCGACCGCGGCGCAGCACGCCAGCAGCAGAATAGCCCAAGCGCCCGTGCCCAACTCGGCCGCCGAGCCGGAAGTTAAAGGGCGCACGCCTGCGCGCTCAATTGTGTTCGCTTGACTCATTATCAATTGCCGGCTGACTCCGGGCAGAGCAGATTGTGCGTTAGTTCGCCCGCGTGTAAGAGAAATTCGTGCGCCGGGTATCTGATCGGCGTGACGTAGCGATCACCGTGGAAGATGACTCCCCCGCCGGCCGGTATGCCCAGGCCACGTCCAGCGCCGCCGAAGGCACGCACCGCGCTGCGCAACGTTTCCCAGTCGTTCGCTTCTTCGTGGACGCCGACAACAAACGGGACGAGTTGGAAGGTGTTGATTAGATTTGCGGCCATCGGGCCTGTCTCCGGCCACCCGCACAGACCCAGTTGGATCGCCCCGGCGGAGACGCCGACCAGCACAGCCCCTTCGTGGTAACGCTCGACGATGCGCGCCGCGAGTCCGGTCTGCTCAAAAACATGCCAGCCCTGCTCCACCGAGCCGCCCGCCAATAGAATGATGTCCGCCGCGCCTATGTATTCGCTGTCCCGTTCCGTCAGCGCCGAACTGATCATGCGGCAATCGCTGATGCCCATGCTGTTCATCGCCGCCTCAAAGAGGTCGTAGAACGCCGGCAGGTCGCCGTTCGACGCGCCGACATAAGCGGCCTTCGGAGCGGGCCGCTCGACCGCGGCGCGGAACAGGTTGGCGAAGGTGTTGCCTGCTGTTCGGCAGAATAAGAGTTGGCTGTCGGCAAGAAGAAAGAGGGGTCTCAAACGAGGCGCTCAAAAGAGTTGGCTGGCGGCATGCTAAGCCGTAGATAAAGCTACCGCACGTTGCATTTTCTGCAACTTTTTTACTAACGAACTCCGGTAAAACAGGCGGTCGGTAGAAACTCGGAGCGGCTTAACCGCGGCCGCGCCCCATTATCCTATCTGTCTTATGCGACCGAACCGCTTTTCTGCCACAGGGTAAGTAGGCTGGCGTCGTACCATCGCGGTCGGATGCCGACGCTTAAGGGCAAGGAACAGCAGAGACTTTCTCACGCGCTAACAGCGGCCACGTAAGTCCTGCTGTTTGGCCTGCAATATTAGCTGTCGCTACAGCTAATTTCTGTGGGATTATCCGTCCGACTTCAGGGCATGTGCGATCAGACCTGCGGCCTTACCTTCAGTTGATCTTCTTAACAAAGTCCCTGTCCAGCAACACCCGTCCTTGATACTTTAGGGTCGTAAGCAGTATTACCACCCGCTCGGATTCTTTGATCTCCCGCTCGAATATGCCGACGAAATCCTTCAGCGGGCCGCCCTTGATTATCACCTGATCGCCCGCCTTGAATCTCTCGCTGAGGTCAATGTAACCGTCCTCCCCCACCTGCGCCTGAATGAAGGCGATGATCTCGTCATCAACCGGCGTGGGGTCGCTGCCGAAGCTGACCACGCAGTGTACGCCGCGGGTGAAGCCGATCTTGTGCAGCATGCGCTCGGCGTCGAAGCGCGCGAATATGTACTGCGGGAATAGAGGTTTGAACCGATACTTTGCCTCCCCCGCCCGCGTGTACTGCCGTTCTTTTATCCGCGGGGCGAAGGTCTCGACTCGCCAGGCCCGCAAATTACTGTCAACCCGATCCTCCTGCTTGGGGTTAGTGTGAATCGCGTACCAGCGCGCACCTCCGTCTGTGTCATGAACGTCCACTTGCCCACACTCCCCGCCGTCTCAGAAATACTTTGCTGGACAACCGATGTGCCGCGCATTGCCGAGGGGTTTAGCAGTTCAGGCGAGCATTTCGATGGAACTCCTGCGTATCAGTTGAGCCTGCCGTCAGAGATGTTTTTCTGCTTAAATTAAGCGAGCGAGGAAGGCCGAGCAATCACTATGACGCATGAAGATGCCTACAAACGAAGAGGGCAGGCACTGCTCTTGCAGCGGATGGCTTGTCAAAAAACTTCATCGTTGCCCGCGTGGAGCCGACGTTTTTTGTTTCCCCGGTCAATTATTGTTCCTTGGCGTTAGCGGTTCGGAACCCGCGTTGACAAACGTTTAGCTAGCATCGTGAGCTGATTTCACCACTAGGGAGAAGAGGAGGCTCATGATGAGGTGTCGTGGGGTGCGGTTTTGAATTATTTAAAGAAGACGATCCCGGAGCGGTTTGTCTGTGCAACCTCCACAAGCAGGGCATATCATATCCATTTTTGGTCAACTGTCAACCCCAAAATTAACGAGTCAATAAACTTACCGATAAATGCAAAAATTTTTCCTATCACGGTGTAAATAATGCTCACCGGAAAGCTCAGGCGGGCCTTCACCTAGCCGGCTCTTACTGGCGCGTGTCCTGATCTATAAGGTGATAATTAGCGGTTGGCGCGCGAGTAGATGGCCGGACTGGGGAGTTTGAGCTTAGCGGCGGAAGAGAAAACCGTCTGTGGCTACGTGGCGGCGACGCACCATGATAGAACCGCCATCGCACTTGTCAGCTTATGCCGTGCCTGTCTGAAGGCTCGGCTTTGTGGGCCGTCAAGCACCTCGTCGTGCGTGTCCTGACCGCGCATGGCCGGCAGGTCGTGAAGAAAGATAGTGCCCGCGGGTTTGGAGACGCGCGCCATTAAGGCGGGCGTGACGCTGTAGGGCGCGAACTTCTCCTGCCAGTTGGTGTCGGGCTTGGGCACGCCCATCGTCTGCCAGCGCGTCGTATAGACGGCGTCAACGTTCGTCGGCAACTGATCCGCGCGGTGGTGCTGCTCGACGGACGCGCCCGACTCCCGCGCGAACCCTTGCGCCGTTTCCAGCACTTCGTCGGGCAGTCCGTAGCCCGCGGGCGTCACCAGGGTCAGCTGCATGCCGGGCGTCATCGCCACGGCCAGCGCCAGGGAGGCGGCCGTGTTGTTGCCTTCGCCCAGGTACAGCACGTGCAGGTCTTCGAGCCGGCCGAAGTGCTCCTGAAGTGTCACCAGATCGGCAATCGCCTGCGTGGGGTGCTCGTTGTCGCTCATCGCGTTGACGACCGCCATCTCGTCCTGTTGCGCGAAGCCCTTCATCTCCGCCAGCGTCTGATTGGTGCGAATGACCAAGACATCAATGAAGCTGGACAAGACGCGCGCTGTGTCTTGAATCGTCTCGCCCGTGACGAGTTGTAGATCGTTCGGGCCGTAATGGATCGTCCCTGCCCCCAGGCGCATGGCCCCGACGGTGAACGAGGTGCGCGTTCGCGTTGACGTGCCGCGAAAGTATATGCCGACGACTTTCCCCGCCAGCGGGCGGGCTTCTCCGTTCGTTTCGCGGGCGAAGGCGTAAGCACGCGCGAGCAAGTCCGCCAGATTCTTCGGGCCTAATTCCGCAATGGAGAGTACGTGCCTTACGGCCATGTTCATCTTCCTTTCGTGTCCTATCATTCGCCGACGAGCGGGAGCGGGCAGGTCACGGACGTTGGCGACCCCTCCCCGCAACGACGGCCGCCGCAAAAGCGCGGGTCACTCTAAGCTTGTACCTATACTCTGTCAATCGCTTTCTCCGCCGTAGCCTTCGATGGCCGCGCGAAACCGACGCAGGTGCGGGCGTAACAACAGCGACAGGTCTAACTACCGATCCGCCGTCCATTGCCAACGATACAGTTGCCAGTCCTGCCCTTGCGCGACCAAGGCCGCCGCGTAGTCGGCGGCCGGTCTTAGTTCTTGTAGAGACCAGCGCGCAGCCTCCTGCGGGTCGCCTCTGGTGCAGAGGATGGCGACCGGCTCTTCGGGAGCGAGCGAGACATCGAACTGGCTCAGCGGCCAGGAGAGACCTTCGCCGCGCGCTTTGATGTAAGCCTCCTTGCGCGTCCAACAGTTAAAGAAAGCGCGCGTCTGCTGCGCCGCCGGGAGTGCGCGCAGGCGCGCGACTTCGTAAGCTGAGAAGAAACGCTCGGCCACCTCGCCGTCCGCCACCGCGGGCCGGAGGAACTCGATGTCAACGCCCAGCGTGCGTCCCTGCGCCACGGCCAGGAGCGCCAGCTCGTGTGAATGCGACACGTTAAAGTGCAGGTCGGGCCAGCCGGGCGCGGCGATCAGAGCCGGCTTGCCGTAGCTGCTGTAACTGAACCGCAGCTGCGCCGGTTCGACTCGCAGACACCGGCCGAGAATTTCCCTGAGCGCGCCCCGCGCGACGACGAAGCCGTCGTGATCCTTCTGGAAGTGAAAGCGCGCCGCCCGCTCTTGCTCATCTCGGGCCAGAGTGTGCAACAGCCGTTCGACTGTGGTCTCCGATTGCCTGAGCGAAGCACGCCAGACGTGAACCTCGGCCGGCCCCGGAGACAGATGCTCCGGCGGCGGCGGCCATGAATCTTCGGCCGTGTTTAGAACTGTGGGGTCTGAAAGCTTCATTCGCCTATCGCGGCCAAAGCTCACAAGGGCCGCCGCGCCGACACACCGCTCATCGTTGTCAAACCCGGTTTCGTGGCATACACTCGCCGCCGTCCCAGCCCGAAGTAATAAACTCGGCAGGCTTCACAGTCAATCTTCGCCAAGTGAAGAGGAGCACGTCATTATGTCATCCCTCGGCAACATCCCGCTCACGGTTGACGCGACGCAGGCGGGCCTGGCGGCGGGCACGCCCGTTTTCATGTACGTGATCGGTCTGATCAATACCGGCACGACCAAGACTTATTACCGGCTTGACGCAGGCGGCATGCCGCGCGTGATGAGCGCGAGCGACAACACCAACGCGGCGGGGACGTTTCCCGATTCAGGTTCGCTCGACCCGGACGCCGCGGCCGTCATCGCGCAGAGCTACACGATGGATTGGGCCGACTACAGCATCCCCGTCTCGCTCACCGCGCCGACGCCGATCAACCTCGCCAACATCAACCCGATGAACTGCCCTGGGCTGGGCACGGGCACGGCCGCCTTCAGCGGGCGCGTCTACGTCTCCATCGGCGTCCCGCGGCTGCCGTTCTCGCCGAACGACAGCGGCTACACCGCCCCCGTCCCGCTCGCCTTCCCCGGCCCCTACACGCTCTTCGACTGGATCGAGTTCTCCTTCGACAGCGCCACCAACTTTAACGGCAACACGACCCAGGTCGATCAGTTCGGCTTCGAGTTGATGCTCGACGGCGAGCCGGGCGGGACGCTGCAAGGGCAGCTCACCCAGTCGCGCAGCACGATCATGAACGCGTTCGGCGCGGGCCTGGCCGCGCCGTTCGGCGGCGGCGTCTTGCAGTTCCCGGTGCCGGCGCAGGCGGCTGCGGCCTACCCGCCGGGGACGCAGTTCCTGCGCGTCGTCTCGCCGAAGACCGTCAGCGCGCCCGCCAGTTACACGGGGCCGCTCAAGACATACTTCGACGACGTGATCATGAAGTCCTACGCGACCTGGCAGGCGACGCCGCTCGTCACCCACGACACCTCGACGGGCTACTACACGGGCCTCGCCCCGGCGATGGGAGCGAAGGAAGGGGTGCTGACGTTCTTTCAGGGCAACTTCCCCACCTTGCAGGCGCTCCGCGAAGCGAACCCGCCGGTCGCGTTCCGGCTGACCGGGACTGATCCGGCCACGGACGTGATTCTGACCTACGACATTTGGCAGTGCGCGAACACGCTTGCGTCCGGGACGGACGCGCAGAAGAATGTCGGCAAGATGCTGGCGGCCGCTTACAATCGCGGCGTCATCAGCAACTCGCTTGACGACACGAACTGTCAGGACAACGCCCGTGATTTTTATCCGAGCGGCGGGACGTGGAACGTCTGGGCGCACATGTTCCACGGGTTCAGCGCGAACGGACTGGCTTACGGCTTCCCCTACGACGACGTGTGCAACCAGAACCCGTCGATCTCTCTGAGCAATACAGAGTCGGTCACAATCACGCTCGGTAATTTCAACGGTTAACGCGGGCGAGCTACTTGGCTGACAACAGCGGCATCACGTGGCGGAAGCTGAGCCGCTGGCCGCGCCAGCGGTATTCGCGCAGACCGTCTATCGCCGTCCAGGTCGGGTGGTAGCGTCCGTAGACGTAGTCGTCATCCATCTCGCCCCAACTTCCGTCCGCGTTCTGCTGCGCCAGCAGGTAGTTGATGCCGGTGCGGATGAGCGGGTGGGTGTCGCGCAGCCCGAAGGCCCGCATCGTGTCCAACAACTCGCCGACCATCTCCGCGTCCTCCATCTCAAGTGCCTCTTTCAGGTTCGCCTTCAGGAAGGCGAACTCTGCGGGCAGCCAGCGCGGCGCGAGTTGGTAGATGCTGTAGTCGTTCAGCGTGTAGACAATGTGCGTGACGGCGTAGACCGAGTCGTAGAAGTCTGGGTTGGCGTCCTCCTCGCGCCCGCGATACGGGCGCATCGTCGGCAGCCACCTGAGCACGTGCGCGTAGCGCGCGCCGAAGGTGACGCCGTAACGCGCGCCCGTGTAAGTCCTGATCAGGGCGTCGTACCAGACGGCGTAGCGGCTCATCATCGCAAGCCGCCGCTTACACTCGCTGCAACGCTTGCGCCCGCGCACGTTCCAGTGGCCGCAGTCGCACTGCTCCGGCACGTCGCAGGGCGGCCGTTCGGTGCACGGATCGAACCACAGGTAGTCGCGCGCCGAGAAGGACGCCGCCGCGCGCCTGATCTGTTCTTTGAGCGCAGGGTCGCGCAGACCCAGACGGTCTGCGCCGTAGCTGCCCTGGACAAAGTCGAGGATGGTGTCGGCGTCGGCGTCGGGCGGGAGGCTGGGGTGGTCTTCCCGCCACTGGCGGGCGCGCTCGCGCCCCATGCGCCGCGCCATGCGCCGCAGGGCGGGGTCTTGCGAGGTGTTTGAGATGTAATAGAAGCAGTTGAGCAGGTCGCTCCCGTACTCCGCGAAGTGTTCGGGGTGACAAGCTATGCTGTAGATGAACTCCATGCCGCGCCGGATCGCGCGCGCGCGCTCGGCGCTCTTATATTCTTTTACGCCTGCCCCGTTGGTCGCACGGCCGGCTGTGCTCCGCCGCCTGGTCGCGGGCGAATGAGGGCGTCTGCTCGCTTGTGTGTTTTGCGTCATGTTAATGTTGGATAATTTTTCAGTTTGAGCTTGAAAGAAGATGGGAGGCGTTCACCACAGAGGCACAGAGGACACGGAGGAAGCACGGAGGCCGGATAGCATGCTCGCCTCTGTGCCCCCTCTGCGGCCTCTGTGCCTCTGTGGTGAATAACGCCGCCCCGTTCACTCAAGCCCAGATTGCCCCCACTCCCAAATGTTTAATAACAGCCCTCGCCCTTCTCGCGGCGCGCGGCCATCAAACGAGACCGAGCTTTGCGTTCGCCGGGTCGAGGGCGTCCGTGCGCAAGACGCGCAAGCCGTCGAGACACGCGCCTGTCGGGCGATACATCAGGCGCAGGTAGTCCGTTTGCGTTTCGGGGGCGGCCGTCGGCAACGGGTCTGTGTGCCAGCTACCGTCCGGCAGTTGGCTGTCGAGCAGTCGCCGGACGATGCGCCCCAGATTGTGCTCGCGCTCGTAACCCGAACCCAGCCCCCTGTAAACATACGCAGAGAACTCGCCGAGGAGTCCCGCGTCAAGGTTTTCAAATCCCCACTCGCCGTCGAGCCAGTTAAACAGACGCGCCCCGTAAGCGGCGAGCCGCTCGGCCGCATCCTTGTATGGCGTCTCCGCGCACGCGACGCGGTTATCGCAACTCATGCCGCGTGCGAGGCTGATGACGACGCGGGTCAACTCCACGCCGTAACTCTGCTTGAACGCGAGCCGCTCCAAGTCCGCGACCGAGCGCCGGTAGAACGCGGGCAGGTTCACCCCTTTGAAGCCCGCCGCGGCCGCGTAAGGCATAGCGCGCGCCTGACGTGACAACTCCGCCCACGCCCGCTTCGCGTTCAGACGTTTGCCGGCCGCGCGCCGCGCTTCAATCGGGTTGTCGGGGCGCACGTAGAGGTCGAGCCTGTCCGTCTGTAATCTGCCTTGCGCGGCTTTGGTAAGCGCCGCGAAGCGCGCGCGCAACGCCCGTGGGAGCGCCGGCACGACTGACTTGATCGCGTCCAGCCGTCGGTAGAGGTCAAAGATATCCGCAGGCTTCGCCGCCGCAAGCGTGTCTTCCAACAGAGCGATTGCCGCTCCGGCCAAATGTTGCTTCACGGGCCGGAAGTAAGGGTTGTCGGCGAGATAGGGGTTAAGACTCGTCTCGAAGCCCGCGATGACTTCGAGCAGTTCGACCTCGACGAGTCCCGGCGGCTCTTCTTCGGCCACGCTCCCCATCGCCGCCAGGTAACTGGCGAAGCGGATGAGGTGGTTGCAGCCCTTCAGCACGGACGCGTACACGTCCCGCAGGGTGACGCGCCGCACGTCGCCGAGGTCGTGGCGCGGGAACAGTGGCGTCGGCGGGATGCCGTTTAAGAACGCGTCTATTTCGCCGTCCGGGATAGCAGGGAAGACCTGCGCGGGCCGCGCGCCGGGCATCATCGTGCGCAGGCCGAAGTTGAAAGGATAGTTGGCGGCGGCGAACAGCCCACTCGCCGGTCTGCTTTCACGCACCGCCATGATGCGCTCGTACTCCGGCGAGCCGGCGAAGCCGCGGCCCGACGTGTAGGGCATGAGTTGTTCGTCGCGCGGCGCGGGGCCATAGTCCTCCTCGAAGCGCAGGTACTTGGCGGAGAGCACGCGGTTGAGTTTTTCGTCTATTGGGTCCTGGTACGCGGCCATGTCGTAGCCTTGCGCCCCTTCGACGTTCGCCTGCTCCATGTCGAGGACGCGCTTCATCTCCAGCCAGAAGGTGTACGCCATGCTCGCGGACGCGGGCGCGGTCTCATAATCGTGCGCGCCGAAGCGCGCCAGTTCCGCGTCCACCATTTCCGCCGTGACCCGGCCGTCGCGCACCTGCTCGAACCCTTCGGCCAAGAGTGCCGCCAGCTCGCCCGTCACGCGCTGCTTGCAGTGGTGGAAGTAGAACTCGCGGCACGAGAGGGGACGTGCGTCGTGCACGCTACAGATGCGTCGCGGCGTACCGTCCGGTTCGCAGACGTACTTGAGGAAGATGCAGGCGCTCTGCGGCGTGTTCGCGCGCCGCCGCAGGTAAGTGACCTTGCTGCTGTCGGGGTCGTCGAGCCAAGGCCGCCGCATACTGTCGCTGTCTTCGCCGTCGAAACTGTCCTGCGTGAACTTTAGTAAGAACTCGGCCGGCGAGAGGTCGAAGAAGGCCGCCAGGCGGAACACGTCGAAGCTCGTCAGGTAGATCGGGTCTTCGGTCGTGCAGCACGCCCCGGACAGGCAGTTGTGACAGACCATGCGGTCGTCCGCGTATTCCTGCGCCGCGAGTTTCGTGGGGTACTTGCGGAACGGGGCGAAGTTGAGCACGGGGAGCGCCCGGCCCTGTGCGGTGCTGTCACGCATGATGAATCGGTCTGAGGGACACGCGCGGAATCGAAGCGCGCGCCGCATAATATCACCGCGCGGGCGAGGGCGATAGAGGGTGGCGGTTCTTTTCGGCTTGAGGGTGTGAGTCTGTGCGAAAAGTACAGGTAGCGGCGGACGCTTGCTTTCTCCGCGGCCTCTGCGGCCCTCTTAGCGCCCTTTGCGGTAAAAAATTCCTTAACCGCAAAGGGCGCAGAGAAGGCCGCCGTAGGGCCGCGGAGGGAATCAGCCACTGTTGTCGCTGATTATAAATTCGATCTCTTCCAGCAGGCGGCCCCTTCGGTGGCTGCGCCTGACGGCGACGGCGCGGACGCGCGCGGCCACGTCGAGCAGGCTGGCGATGTTGCCGGAGAAGAACTCCTGCGACTTGTCGGGCGGGGCGTCGGCGGCGTCCGCCTGCGCGCCGCGGCGCTCCTGCCAGTAGGCTTTGACGCGCTCCGCGTCGAGCCGCGCGAAGACCTGATCGAAGGACTGCCCGCGCTGGTCGAGCCGGACGACGGTCAACTCGTCGAGCGGGTCTGTGTTTCGCTCGTCAACACCGGCGGCCGCGTCCGCGTGCGGCGGATTGAGAATGGCTTGCAGCAGCGCCGCGTTGTTGGCGACGACAAGCTCGCGCCCGGCGAGCGCGTAGCAGAGTTGGCGGCCGAGCATCGGCAGTTCGAGCGTGCGCCACGAACGCCCGCCCGCCACGGCGTCCGTCCATTGCAACTCGGCCGTCACCCCGGCGATGGTCAGCCGACTCTGGGCCAGGTCGGCGAGCGCGCGCTCGAAGGCGGCGCGGTCGAGGCGTGCGGGCGCGGCGAGCGTCAGCGCCGCCGCCGTGCGGAATTCGACGAAGAGCGGCCCCGCGTTCGTCTGCGGGCTGGCGGCCGTCACGGCGTAGGCGGGCCGCGCGGGCGCGAGCGCGCGTTGCAGTTCCGCGACGAAGCGGCGTTCGGTCTCGGCGCGCAGTTCGCCGTCGTAGAGCACGTCGTTGGCTTGCAGCCGCGCGTCCACCGGGTCGTCAACCAGTTGGTCGTAACGTTCGCCGAGCGAATCGTAGCAACTGCCGTAGCAGTCGCCCGGCTCGTTCACGCCGAAGTCTGAATCGTCGTAAGACTGCCAGCGCCAGTTCTCGTCGCGCCCGCCGCCGTCGTCCTCCGGCTCGCGTTCGAGCAGCGCGTCGCGCAGGAGCGCGCCCGCCCCGTCGCCCGCGAGCGCGCGCACCTTGTAGTAGGGCGCGTCCGCCGGCATCAGCGCGGCAAGCCGCTCAGCCTCGCCCGCCGGGAGCGCAGCCTGGCGCGGCGCAGGCTGTTCGTTCGTCAGGAAACGCCGGTGCTCGATCCACCTGTCCGGGCGCGGCTCAAGATCGAAGAGACCGGCGCGCAGGCCTTGCAAGTCCGCGACGTTGTGCTGCACCCAGTAGCTCTTAAAATACCAGTCGCGGTTGAGCGCCGCCTGATCCACCCAGACGGTGAAGAAGTGCGGCGCGAGTTCACGACTGAGCGCCTGGAACGAGGGATCGTCCGCGAGCCGATCCTTGCGCGCGCGCCCGTTGATGTTGGCGAGCGTGCGCAGCAACAGCCGCTCGTCCGTCGCCAGGACGAAACGCCCGCGCGCCCACGCGAAGGCGAGCACCTGCCGCTCGCGCCCGTTGTCCACGTCCGCCGCGCGCCGGAAGTAGGTCGCGCCGTCGGGCAAGTCCACCTGATCAAAACCGTCCGCGTGTGTGAAGAAGGCGGAGGCGGCCGACTGTTCCTCGGTGAGCGGTGCGACGAAGACCAGATCGAGCCGGCCGATGTCGTAAACGGCGACCGCCGCCCCGCGCTCGGTCGCGCCCGCGAGCGCGGCGGCGTCGAGCGTGAAGCCGAAGGCGTCGTTGTACTCCGCCCAGCGGTCGGCGAGTTTCATGGCGAGGTGGCGGTTCTTAAACTGCTGAAAGCTCGTGCTGGCGAGCAACTCGGCCTTGAGCGGCGACTCGTCCCAACGCTTGAGGAGCGCGGGCAGGTCGGCGCACTGCGCGTAGACGAGCGCGCCGCGCGGCATGTCGCCCGCCAGCGCGTAAGCCCCGCGCGCGTCGCGCACGGCCCGCGCGTAGGCGAGCAGGCCGGCGCAGACCAGGAGCGCCAGCACCACGCCGCCGCGCAGGCGCGGGCGTGAAAGTTTCGCGCGTGTGATCCGTCCGCTCATCGTTTCGTCTCTCCCGTGCTCACCGCTCGTTAAGGAAGCAGCGGCACTCCTCCGCCCAGCGCCAAGCTTGCGTGCGCGTGCCGAGCAGTTTTATGCGCGTCGCGGGTCTCGTGCGCCAGTGGCGGTGTGTGAGCGTGTGCCACGCGCCGTCGGTCGCCAGCCAGTAGTTGTAGTCGGGCACGTCGCCCGCGTAACGAATCACCTCGCCCGTCGCTTCGAGCAGCAGGCGCGGCGCACCGTCTTTCGCCGTGCGGGCGACGCTGTAGCGCGTCACCTCTCGCTGCCTGACATCGCTCCAGTCGGCGGCTTGATAGTCGGGCAGCGGCTTGATCTCTTCCTCTGTGAACTCCGCGACCTGCACGAGCGCGCCGCCGAACAACTTCAGCACGCGCGCCTTGCGCACGTAGCTGCTCGCGTCGCCCGTGCTCTCGTGCACCAGCAATTCGTGCGTGCCGGGCGTGATCAGCTCAGGCAGCTCAAGCCAGTCCAGGTACGGGTAGTCTTCAAAGCGCAGCCACGCGGAGAGCGCGCCGCACAGTTGCCAGCCGCAGGCGGTGTGTTTCAGCACGAGCGCCACCGGCTGCTCGAAGCGCACGAAGGTGAGCAGGGCTTCCGGCTCGCGGTCGGCGTCGAGGTTGACGTAGCGCACGCGCGCCTCGTTGACCCGCTCCGGGTATTCGCGGTCGCGCTCATAATCGAAGTACACGTCGGCGACGCCGGGGCGGACGTACAGCCGCCGGAACGTCTCGCGCCGCACGCCCACGTCCTCGCTCCTGAGCGCCGCGAGGATCGTTTCGGGGCTGGTGAAGGACGCTTCCGCCAGACAATCGCTCTGCGCGGCCGGCGGCGGCGCGCGCCGCGTGCGCGGCGGCGGCGTGAACAGCCCCGCGAACAGGCTGTAGATGAAGACCGCGATCAGGCTGAGCTTGAACGCGAACGTGAACGCGAGCAGGCGTGAGCGCCAGTGCCGCATGTGCTCCTCCCTCCCTTCAACGCTGCGCGACGAAGCGCGCGTCAACGGTTAACGCTGCGCCGTCCACTTCGGGCCGCCGCGCCGCCAGCCGTGCGATGCGCGCTGCACTCGCGTGCCGCTCCGCCCCGTTTACGAGCGACGCGAACCGCGCCCGCTCAAGCCCCAGCGCGCGCTTGAAATCCCCGACCTCCTCGGCCGCACGCGACAACATACCCAACAGCTCGACCCGCGCCGCCGCCGCCGACGCCTGCGCCCGCCCGCTCAACGTTTGAAACGCGCCGCGCGGCGGATCGTCCGCGTGCGATTGGTCATTCGTCTCCACGTCCGTCTCGCCGTCGGCGTTTTCCCTCTCCCCGTCCTGCGACCCGTCTGCCGGCTTCAAACTTTCGTCGCGCTCCGCCGCCTGCAAAGCTGCGCGCGGCTCGTCGGCCGCGAAGTAGAGGCGCGCGAGCCGCCGCCACTGCTCGGCTGCGGGCAGACCGAACGCCGACCACGCCTCCGCGCTCTGACCGGCGACGACCGTGCCGGTCAGATTTACAACCGCGTCCTCCGCCTGCCCGCCGCGCTCGGCGAGCAGCGCAAGCAACGCACGCACGTAAGAGTTCGGATTCTCGGCGTCGAGCTTTGCTACCAGCGCGCGCGCCTCCGCGCCCCGCCCCGCGCGCTCAAGCTCCAATGCTTCGAGCGCCGTCAACATCTCGCCGTCCTTGCTCGCGGCGGCCACGCGCTCGCGCAGCGCGTGCAGGGCTTCGACCTGACCGCCGCAGATTTCGGGCGCGAGCCAAACCGCCTGCCAGCGCGCGTGCCGCGTCGCCGCGCGATCCGCGATGACGGCGGCGAGGCCCTGCAACGCTTCGTCGTCGCGCCCGGCGGCGGCCAGCAGGCGCGGCAACTCTATGCGGTTCGTCTCGTCGTCCGGCGCGGCGGCGCGCAGATGCTGGCGACAGTCAATCGCTACGTCGAACTGGCCGAACTCGGCCGCCTCTGCGGCCGCGAGCGCGAGCGCGTCCGTGTAGTTGATGCGATAAGACGGTTCGGGCAACTCGACGGTCGTGTCCGCGACGACGTAAGGCTTGAGCCAGGGCGCGGCGGCCAACTCGGCTTCGGCGGCGGGGCGCGTGTCGTCCTGCGCGAGCGCGAGCATGGTTTGCAGCAGGGCGCGAGCGCGCGCCGCGTCGCCGTGCGTGAAGGCAAGCCGCGCGAGACCCGTGAAGTACGCGGCGTCGTACTGCGCGAGCGCGATGGCACGCGCGTAGGCGGCGGCGAGCAGTTGGTCGGCTTCGTCCGCCTGCCCTTCCGCGGTCAGCATGTCCACCGCCTCGTTGAGCCGCGTCGTGTCCGGCGGCTTGACGGCGGCGACGTGCGCGCCCGCGTCAATGCCGACCAGGCGGTGGAGCGCGGCGCGCGTCTGTGCGACGCGCCCGGCGCGCACGTCCAGCCGCAGCGCGGCGAGGCGCAGCCACACGGGCCGCGCGTAGCGCCCTTTCAACTCCGCCTCGATCTCCGCGACGAGCGCCTGCGCCCGCGCCGCTTCGCGCTCGGCGAGCAAGTAGTCGAGATACTTCCGCTGCCACGTGAGCCGCGCGCTCGCCGGCTCGGAGACCTTGTAATCATTCTCGTGATCGAGCGCGTCCTCCGCCTCGCCGCTGTCCCAATACTTCTCTAACTGCCCGGCGTAATCGTAATCGCGCTCGTAGCCGCCGAGCGCGGCGCTGCGCGCGACGAGCAACTCGTAGAACGCGCCCAACTCGCGCCGCGCGACGAGCGGCGCGGACACGATCAACTCCGGCAGCGCCGTGCTCTCCGGCATAGCCGCGCACAACTGATGGAATAACGCCGCCTGCGCCGCCGCGGCCTGCGCAGACAACGGCGCAGCGCGTTTGTCGCCCGCCTCTGCCTCTCCCTCATCCGCCCGCCCGCCAGCGAACGAGCCGGCCAACTCACGCAGCAGCGGTTCGTAGTCCGCAAACTTCTCGCGCGGGTCGCCGTTGTAGGTGTACTGGTCTTCGCGCGCCTCCTTTAGCCGCGCCGCCAGCAGCGGCAGCAGGTCGGCGCGCGCTTCGGTCGCCAGCCCGTGCGCGGCGAGCGTGCGCAGGTAGAGCGACAGATCATCGCGGGCGACAAACCCGCGCGCGATGATCTGTCGCCACTCGGCACGTGCGCGCGTCTTATCGCCCGACAGGAAATAGGCCGCGCCCGCGTCCGCGTGCAGTTGCTTGTCGTCTGGCTCGGCGGCGAGCGCGAGGCGCAGATGTTCGAGCGCGCGCGCCGGCTCGCGCTCCGCGAGATACCAGCGGCCGAGTCGCGCCTGCTCGGCGGCGTCGTGCGGCCGGTTCTCGATCTGCGCGGGCAGCAGCGCCCGACTCTCGGCGCGCTCGCCCGCACGGTTCGTCCGGTAGAGCCACTCGCCGTAGCGCGCGGCGAGTTGATACCAGTCGTCGCCGACAAGCTGGCGGCTCGTGTCGGGGCGCTCCGCGACGAGCGCGCCGATGGGTTTGAGTTGGAGCGCCGCGACGAAGTAGCTCGCCCTGTCGCCCTGCGTCTCGCCGAGCGCGAGACTCGCCTCGGCGTTGCGCGCAAGCTGCCACGCCGCCGGCAGCGGCGCGTGCGCGATGGCGTCGTGTGCGAGCGCGCCCTCGCCGTGCGCGAGCAGGAAGTTGATCAGTCGCAGGTGATGCGCGGACGGGTGCTCGGCGTACTGCTGCAACTCGGCCCGTCCGCCCGCGCCTGACTCCAACAGCGCCATGAAATAGCGCGTGACGCGCGGCTCGTCCTGCGCGAACAGCGTCGTCGTCTGCGCGCCCGCCCGCTCGTAATATTCGCGTAGCGCCGACAACTCGCGCTCGTGATCGCCGACGAGCCGCGCGTAGTCCGCGACGAGCGGCGCGTAATCGAAGCCGCCCCGCGCCGTGTCGCGCGCCTGCTCGGTCGTGAGCAGGTCGAGGCAGCGCCGGTACGCGCCGGCCGCGTCGTAGAACTCGACGAGCGCGCGCACGCGCGTGTGGTACTGCTCGGCGTCGCCCGCCGCGAAGGCCGCGTCCTTCCGCGCGAGCATGATGCGCTCGGCGAGCGGGCCGAGACCGGCGCGGCGGCTCAGGTTCTGCAACAGCGCGAGCGAGGCGTGCGGATCGCTCGTGCGCTTGAGCGCGTCTTCGGCGCGCGCCTGCCAATCGCGCGCGAGCGCCGCCAACTCGTCACCCGTGGCGCGCGTCGCTGCCACGCCGCCCAGGGCTTCGGGCAGCGCGCCGTCGAGCACCTCAAGGCGCGCGCGTGCCTTGAGCGCAAGCTTCTCCTCGCCCGCGTCCGCGTCCGCGACGAAGCGCGCGCGCAGTTGCCACAGCCGCGCCGCGATCTGATCAAGCGCCTCTTCGTCGCGCACGGTCTGGACGTAGCCCGTGATGTCCGCGGCGCGCAACTCGTTCTGGTACGGCGCGGCCGCGAGCGCGTCGAAGGCGTAGCGATAGACCGCGACGGCTTTCGCCCGCTCGCCACTGCGCAGGCGCGCGGCCTCGTTGAACTTGTCGGCGACGGACTGCGGTGTCGCCTGCGGCTCAGGCGGCAGCTTCTGCCGCGCGATGTCGGCCTCGCGCCTGCGCCCCGCCTGTTCCAGGAGCGCGACGATCTTGCGGACGTACTGCGGATCGTCGTTCGACAACTCCGCCGCTTTCTGAAGCGCCGCGAGCGCGCCGTCGTAGTCTTTGCCGCGCCGGCACATGTCGGCGAGCACGTCGTAGAGTTCGAGCATTTCGGGCTGATTGACGAGCGCAGCGCGGTAGTTCGCAGCGGCCGCGGCCGTGTCGCCCTTCGCCTCGTAGATACGTGCGAGCACGACGTTCCAGCGGTAGTTTTTGTAAGCCTGGCGCGCGGTCTGCTGGTAGTAGGCGAGCAAGGTGTCCGCGCCGCCGTATCGTTTGACGTAGGCGAGCGCGGCGTCGAGCTTCGTCTCATCGTCGGGGTCGCGGTTGATGATCTCTATGTGCTGTTCGACGGCGGCGCGGTAGTCCTTCAGCCGCGTGAACGCCTCGATCATCTGCGCGCGCTGGTCTGCGACTTGGCCCTGCAACTCCCTGACATCAATATCCTGCGCCTTGATCGCGGCCAAGGTGTCTGCGAAGACCTGCCGGAGCGCGTCGCGCCGGCCCGTGCGGATGTAGAGGCGCGCGAGTTCGCGCGACACCTCGGTGTTCAGTTTGTTCTCGTCGTGCAGCGCGCGCAGCACGCGCTCGGCCGCCGCCGCGTGGTTTAGCTCCAACTCGCGGGCGGCGAGCGTGCGCGCGAAGATGTAGTGATAGCGCCCGCGCCCGCGCGTCATGCCGGCGCGCAGGACGGCGAGCGCCGCGTCGCGCCGCCCCAATCGCCAGTAGAGGCTCGCGGCCTCGGTCAGCACGCCGTAGTTGGTCGGGTACTGCGCCGTGAGTTCTGACAAGACGGCCGCGGCCGCCGCCGTCTCGCCCGTCGCCTGATAACTTTCGGCGAGTTGCAGGCGGTAAGAGATGCGCGCGCGCGGCGCGGGCGCGACGGCGACGAGCCGCCTGAGCGCGAGGCGTTCGCCGTCAGTGTCTTCGGCGTCGGCCAGGTCGGAGCGCGCGCGGGCCAGCAAGTCCGGGTCGTTGCTGGCCGCGACCTCGCGCCGCAAGAGCGCCGCCGCCTCCTGCTTCTGCCCCGCCTCGCTGAGCAATGCGGCGTAACCGAGCACGAGCGGCGCGTCGGCGCGCACGCCGCGCCGCGCCTGCTCGACTGCCAGGCGCAACTGCGCGGGCACGTCCTTGCGTTCGTAGAGCGTGAGCAGCCGGCGGCGCGCGCGCCAGTGTTCCGGCGCGTTCTCGTTTAGCTCTTTCGCGTACTCTATGAGCGCGGCGGGCCGCTGGTGCTGCGCTTCGAGGATCGCGCCGACCTGGAAGGCGTAGAGCGTCTCGTCATTCGTCCGCGCGCGCAGTTGTTTGATGACGCGCAGCGCGTCGTCGTATTGAAAATAATCCCAATAGACGGTTGCCGTCTCAAGATAGGTCTCCGGCTCGCCGCGGCCGAGCGCGAGCAGTTGCTCCCACTCGCCGCGCGCCCGCGCGTAGTCGCCAAGCTCGGCCTGTAGTTCACCGGCGCGCGTGCGGTAAGCGACGGACGCGGGCGCGGCGTCCGCGACGGCGCGACTCACGCTCGCGGCCTCTTCCAGAAACCTGCGGTTGTGTTCTCCGAGCGAGCGCGTGAAGGCGATGAGGCGTTCGGCGTACTCAGGCGTGTTCGGGTAGAGCCGGTTCAACTCGCGGTAGGCATCAATCGCCTCTTCGTAATCGGAGAGCCAGGCGGCGGCGTCCGCGCGGAAGAGTTTGTAAGGCAGCGCGGCGAGCGCGCCCGGATCGTTCTCCGCCTGCGTGCGGCAGCGCGCCCGCGCCGTGTCGAGGTGCGCGCGCAACTGCCGCTCTTGCGCGAGGTGCGTGAGGAACTGCTCCCTGATCTCGCGCGCGGCGAAATAGTGCTCGGCCACGAGCGCGCGCCACTCGTCCCAGCGCCCGTGCGCGCGGTAGAAGCGCAGCAGCCCCGTGACGAAACCCATGTTGTGCGGGAAACGCTCGTGCGCGCGCGCATAGAGACCGACGTAAAGCTGCGCCTCGAAGGTCGGGGCTGCGGCGTTCACGTTCGTCGCGACGAACTGGTTGAGATAGCGTTCAACCTCTTCGTCGTCCAGCCGCGCGATCAGAGCGCGCGAGTAGTCCGCGAACTCCTGCTTGCGCTGCTGGCGCAGAAACCAGCGCGCCAGCCGGTCGCGCCAGACCGCGTCGGGGAACTGTTTGAGCGCCGCCTGATAGACGCGCAACTGCTCGTCCAGCAGCCTGGTCTGGCCCAGCCACTGCAACATCTGTTCGTACAGCCCCTGCTCAGCCGGGTACTTTTTGATCTCGGCGGCGTAGAGCGCGAGTATGTCCGCCGTGCGCTCCTCGCGCGCGAGCGAGGCGACGTAACGCTCAAGCACCTCGGCGTAAGAGACCGTGCTGGCGCGCTCGTCCTCGCCTGCGCGCCAGCGCGCCGCCGGCACGTCGAGCCGATCCTTGTACTCCCTGCGGTCATAGTAGTAAGCGTTCGCCGTCGTCGGCTCGCCATGACCCGGAATCTCTATGCCGGGGTTCGAGTCGGGCGGGTAAGAGACGGTCGTGGGCTTCACGCTCGCCGGCTCGGCGTCGGGGCTGATGGCCCGCGCCTGCTGCGCCTCGTCCTGCTTCTCTTCGTCGGCCGACTCCTGCACGCGGCGCGCGACGGGGACGAGCGCCGCGCCGGCCCGCTGGTGCTGGCCCAAATAATCGAGCACCTGTTGATAGAGCGCGCGCTCCCTGTCGTACTGCTCAAGCGTGACGTAGCAGTCGGCGAGCTTCAGCGCGACTTCCGGGAACTGCGGCGCGCCGCGGTAACGCCGCTCGAACTCGCTGAGCGCGGCCGAGGCGACCTCCGGCTCTTTCGTCGCCGTGTAGAGGCGCACGATGTCCAAATACATCTGCGCCAACTCAGGCGCGGTCGGGTACTCCTGCTTGTAAGCCGTGAAGATGCGGTAGGCGGCGGCGCGGTTGAAGTACTTGACGGCCGCGTCTTCCTCCTGTTGCAGCTCGAAGCGCGGGTCTGTGTCCGAGAGGAGCAAAGAGAGGATGCCGCCCGTGATGCCGGGGTGTGGATCGGCCGTGGCGATGTCCTGGTAGAACTTCAGATCACCTTTCGTCAGCGCCAGCCGCTCGTCGCCCGCGTCCGCGAGCAGCGCGAACAACTCGTAGAGCACCTTGGCGCGCAACTCGCCGCCCGGCTTCAGCCCGCCTTGCAAATAGAGCGTGTAGAGAAAACGCGAGGCCGTGTCCGCGTAGCCGGCGGCGAGCAGCATGCGCGCGACCGTCGCCAACTCTTCCGGTCGCCACTTGATGCCGCGCGCGGCGCGCGCCCGTTCGAGCCGCAGGAAGATGCCGGGGTCTGGCTCGTAGGCGTGCGTGGAGAAGTGGATCAGGCGCACGGCCGCGTCGTAGTCGGCGGGGTCGCGCTCGTAGCGCGCGCGCAACTCGCGCCCGTAGGCGCGAAAGCGGTCGTGGTCTTTGAGAAACTCGTAGAAGGAATCTGAAAGCGTGTCGGGCCAGAACGGATCGAAGGCGGCTACGTAGACCTGCTCAGCTTCGCGCGCGCGGCCGAGCGAGTCGAGTATCCCGGCCTCTTTCTCGATCAACTCTGGGGCGCGTGCGGGGAAACGCGCCTTGTGCGCGCGCAGGACTTTGAGCGCCGCCTCGTTGTCGCCGTCCGCGATCAGCTTGTCTATGTACTGCCCGATGATCGCGAACGCCGAAGGGTCTTGCGCGATCACCTGTTCGTAAAATTCGGGCGCGAGATACTTGGGCAGGTCGTGTACGCGCGCAAGCTCGACGAGCCGCTGCATGAGTGGGGCGCGCTCGGCCGCCGATGCTCGGGCGAGCAGGCGTTCGAGGACGGCCGCCTCGTCGGCGAATGCGGCGCGGCGGTCGTAGAAGGCGGCGAGTTGTGCGAGCGCGGCGTTGCCGTCACGGCTGAGCGCGGCGTAACGCTGAAGCTCGCGCGCGGCGTCGTCCGTGCGCGCGAGTTGTTCGTCGAGCCGCGCGAGCTTGAGATAAATCTCCGGGTCGGCGGGGTACTTCGCCAGCACGTCGGCGAGCCGGTTGCGCGCCTCGGCCGTCGGGTAGGGCACGAACGCCCGCGCGCCGAAGAACTCTGCGCGCGTGTAGAGCGCGGCCTCGACGAGCGCCGCGCGTTCGTCCTGCGCGTCGGCGGCGCGCGCGCGGTGCGGGCGGACGACGACGAACGCGGTGCATGCGGCGAGGCACGCGAGCAGGCACGGGAGAAAAGGAAGCCGCCCGCAAAGACGCAAAGGCGCAAAGGAAGACGCAAAGAAACAGCGCGACCCTTTGCGCCCTTGTCTTTGCGCCTTTGCGTCTTTGCGTGAGATGTTCTGCCTCATCGTCCGATCACTTCGAGCCGCACCTCTGCGCTCGACTGGTTATGCGCGAAGTCTTCCGCCGTGACGGTCAGCACGTACTGCCCCGCTGCGAGCGTAGGCGGCACGCGCAAGACGCCGACGCTCGCCTGCTCCTTGTCCGACCAGAAAAGCTGCGCGGGCTGCGCGCCGTAGAACTTCGCCACCAGCCGCACCGTGTCCTTGTCCGCCGCGACGCGGACGGTCAACTCTTCGCCCGCGCGCACCGTCCGCGCCGGCACACTCACCTTCAGCTTCGGCGCGTGACTATCCACGACGAAACTCTTCTCCTCCTGATAGCCGCGCCCGTCCTTGTCCGTGAGCAGCAGCCGGCAGCGATAGCTCCCGTCCGGCAACCACGCGGGCGCGAGGAAACGCGCCTCCCACACGCCCTCGTCCGCGAGGAACTTCAGCGGCAGCGTCTCGCCGAACGGCAGCACGGCGAAGACCGACTTGATCGCCGGGTCGGTCTTGACGCGCAGCACTGGGTCGCCCGGCTGAATCAAACGCGGGCGCAAGAGGGCGCGCGGCGCGGCGAGGAACGCCGTGTAGGGCGTGACGAATTTATATTTCTGCGCGAGGCGGATGATCTCCGAGATGTAGTCTTCGCGCTCGCCGTTCAAATCCATCTCGGCGAGCAGCGCGTCCACCCGCGCGCGCGCCCACAGACGCGGCAGGTGCTCGTGCGTGTCGTCGAATTCGGGTAGCACGACGCTGCGCGACAATTTGATTGCCTGCGCGCCGTACTGCCCTTCGACCCCGACCGTGGTCTGCGGCTCAGGCTTTTTGTAACGACCGACGAAGGCGACGCTTGAGCCGTCGAAGCTGTGCGCGGCGGGCGTGGCGTAGATTTGGTAGAAGCTGGCCGGCGCGTTCGCCGTGAAGCGCAGGTTTTCGATACTGGGCGTGCCGACCTTGGCGAAGAAGAGTTGCAGTTGCGTCGCCACGTCTTCGGTCTCGCGCACGCTGGCGAAGTAGCCGTGCGTTTTCGCGGCGAGCGTTTCCAGCAGCGTCTGGTTCGCGTCGCGGCCAAGCGCGAAGGCGAAGAGGCGGACGGGCGCGGCGCTCTCTGCGCCCTGCCCGCGCTTGTGCTGCCCCGCGTCGAACAGTTGCGCGATCTGTTTGAGGTTCGTCGTGCCGAGCGTCGGGTTGGCGTCGGAGATGAGGACGACGCTGCGCTCGCCAGGCGGGAGCGCGGGCGCAAGCTCAAGCGCCTTGCCGAGAGCCGCGCGCAGGTCTGTGCCGCCGCCGAGCGTGGAGCTTTTGACGAAGGTCATGGCCTGCTCGACGTTCTCCGGCGTGGCGGCGAGCGGCGTGGGCGCGAGCACGTTCGTGTCCTCGTTGAAGAGGACGAGGTTGAAGCTGTCCGCGGGCGTCAGCCCGTGCAGGAAATAGTCGAGCGCCTCGACCGCGCGCGCAAGCTTCTCGCCGTACATCGAGAGCGACGTGTCGAAGAGCACGATTAGGTTGCGCGGCTGGCGCGGGCGTTGCTGCTCGTTATCACTCCGCCCGTCGCGCGCGAGGGTCGCGTGCTGTTCGTTGAAGAGGGCGTGAGCGGCGAAGTAGCCGTCCGGGTTGCGGGCGGCGAGCGCGGGATCGCGCAGGTCGTAGGCGCTCACCTGTTCGGGCGCACGGTAAGCCAGGAAGGCGAGCGCGCTCTCCGGCGCATCAATCCGGTAGTCGAACGAGAAATCGTCCTTTAACTCCACGTCGCGCGCCTGGTATTCGCCCTCGAACTCGTGCGCGTCGTTCCGCGTCACGGCGAGCGGGTAGGCGTCTGCCTGCCCGGCGACGCGCGCGAACGGATAATCGCTCAGCACGCGCACGTGCAGGCTGAACTCGCCGATGCGCTGCGGATCGCCGAACGAAGGTTTCAGCGGGAACGTGAAGTGCGCGGCGAGACCTTCGACCGGCAGCATCTCTGTGTACTCCAACTCGACGCGCTTCGTGCCGTAGGCGGGGATGGGCCAGACCTTGGCGTTGAAGGCGGCGCGGCCCTCATGTTCGTCCGTCTGCTGCAAGAGACCGGGATCGATCTGCGGCTGCTTGAGCTGGCCGTAGATGGCGTTGGCGCGGCGCTTCTCCAGCATCACGCCGGGGATGCGCGTGTCCGCGTCCCAGACGGCGAAGTCGGAAATGGCGGCGGCGGGCGGCAGCGCGAACAGGTACTTGCCTTCGAGCGCCTGCTCCGTGTGGTTGTCGAAGACCTGCCGGACGCGCACGCGCGCGTGCTGGTTATCAATCAGCACGTCCACGTTCATCACCTGCAAAGAGAGCAGCCCCTCGTCCGGCTTATCCTTCACCGACGAAGGCACAAGCACGCCCGACTGCGCCGCGCCGCGCCTGAGCGGACAGACGAACAATATGGTGAGCATCAAGCCGAAGGTGATGCCGACTGTAATCGCTTGCGCCCTCGTCTTCATCGTGTCCCTCTCTGCGCCCTTCGCGGCCCGGCTTTGCGCCCTTTGCGGTTAAAGCTTTTCTCTTAACCGCAAAGGACGCGAAGAGAGCCGCGGAGGGCGCAAAGGTTTCTTACTCAAAGTAGCTTGTTCCGATCCGCGCGATGCCGTTGGTCGTGCCGAAGTAGGCGTAGCGGCCGTCGCCGGTGACGCCGAGCACGGTCGGCGCGGGCAGTTCCGCTTGCAGGTGCGTCCAACGCTCTGTGCGCAGGTCGCAGACCCACGCGCCGTCGAGCGTGCCCGCGTAGAGCCGCGCGCCGTCGCTCCACAGCGCGTTCGGGTTGACGACGAGCGCGCCCGTCTCCGCCTTGAACGAGCGCAACTCGCCCGCAGCCGTCAGCTCGAAGATGCCGCCGCCATACGTGCCGACGAAGACGCGCTCGCCCGCCGCACACAGCGCCGTCACCCAGTTGTGCGTGAGCGCGGAGTTCGCGTCCGTGAACGTGCGCACGACGCGCCCTCCTTCCACTTCGGCCAGACCGCCGAGCGTGCCGACCAGCAACGCGCGCCCGTGCGGCAGCACCGCGTAGAGGCTGTTGCTCGGCAACCCTTGCACGCTCGTCAGCCCGCGCCAGCGACCCTGCGCGCCGAAACTCAGGCCGCGGCTCGTCGCGCAGACCAGGTCAGCACCCGCCGCGTGATGTGCCGCGCCGGCCGGCGCAGTTTGCCCGTCGCCGCCCGGCGCGGGCAGCAGTGCGACGTGCGTGACGGCGTTGCTTAACAGGCCGTCGGCGGCGGTCGTGCGCGTCGCGCGCAGGGCTGCGTCGAAGCGCACGAGACCCTGCGCCGTGGCCGCGAGCATGGCGTTTGTGTTCGGCTCAAACGCGAGCGCGTTGATTTCGCGCGCCGCGTCGGTGTCCAGATGTGCGACGCGGCTGCCGTCCGGCGCGAGCAGGTCTATGCCGTCGCGGAAAGTGCCCGCCCAGAGGCGACCCGCGCCGTCGAGCGCGAGCGCGGAGACGGCGTTGCCCGCGAGCGTGTGCGCCGCGTCCGCCGGCCCGAACGGTGTGAGCGTGCCGGCAGCACCGGGCATGCGCGCCGCGTCTGGCGTGTTGTTGTTCGTGCGCCGGATGCCGTCGCTTGAGAGCATCCATAGCTCGTCGTCGAGCGCGAGCAGGCGACAGTCGGTCACGGCCGCGCCGTTGCTTGCGCCGTCCGGCGCGACCGGCCTCAGTTGCGGGCCGCGCCCGCGTTCGTCGGCGAGCGTGAACAGACGCCCGTCGTCGGTGCAGAACAGAGTGCGCCCGCCGAACTGCTGCGCGCTGGCGAGCGTGGGGAGCGTGGCGACGGTTTGGAAGACCTGCGTCTGCGCCGTCTGCGCCGCGAGCAGGTCGTCAATCCGGGCGGACGCAAGACCGAAGTCGGTGGCGACGATGATGCGCTCGCCGTCGGCGACGACGCCGACTACGCGGTTCGAGGGCAGCCCGGCGTCGGTCGTGAAGTGCAGCCAGCGCCCCGCCTCGGCGAGCCACAGCCCGTCGGCGAACGTGCCGGCGTAGAGTCGCGCGCCATCGCGCACGAGACAGTTGACGCCCGCCAGCCGCGCCTCGTCCGCGTCGGCCTTCAACTCTCTGAACTGCCGCCCGTCAAACTCTATGAGACCACCGGCGAACGTGCCGACGAGCAGCGTGCCGCCGTCCGCGACGAGCGCGGTGATGGCCTGCGTCTGATGATCAAAGAGGCGGTAGCTCGCAAAGCGTGCGCCGTCGAACACGGCCAGCCCCTGCGTGCGCGTGCCGATGAAGAGTCTGCCGTCCCACGCGGCGAGACTCGTCAGGTCGCTTTCGGGCAGGCCGTCGAGCGTCGTGTAGTGGCGCACCGTCGCGCCCGCCTGCGACAACTCAAGCAGCCCGCCGTCGGTCGCGGCGAAGTACGAATCGCGGAAGCGTGCGACGGCGCGTGTGCGGCGCGTGGCCTGGAGGACGCGCAACTCGGGCCGGCTGAGGGGCGTGTGCGGGCGCAGATCGAAGGGGATCAGGTGCTGGCGTGCGAGCCGGGCGCGCTCGCGCTCAAGCCGCGCCCGCGCGTCCTGCCTGACGCGCCACGCGCCGCAGAGGGCGGCGACGAGGAGCAGGATTAAGATGACGACGATTAGTTTGCGGCGACGGTGTAGATGTGCGCCGACGTGCGCCCGCAGCGTGCGCAACTCGATCACGCGCGCCGGCCAATTTATCTGTCTCGTTCTCTCCGTCAGTGCCACGATGTGAACCGGCGCGACCTGAAGTCCAAACCGCCCGCCCCGCTGCTCGCCGCGCGTCGCAACACGCGGATTATCGTCGGGGCGTGAGGGCCGTAGATACGTGTCGCCTGACGGCGCGCGCTCGCGTTAGCAACGTGCGCCGCCCTGCGCGCCGGACACGCGACGGCGTGGGCGTGTACGTGCGCCCGACTGTGGCTGGACACAGTCGGGCGACTACGTGCGGGCGTCGGGTTATACTCTCGCGGCAGGAGCTAGAGAGTCATGCACGATCCTTTTCCTCACCTGTCCGCGCTGCTCGCGCAGAAACAGCAGGCTTACGGCAAGGCGTTGGAGTACGCGGTCGCCGCCGCGCTGCTCGACGCGCTACGCGCGGGCGGCGCACAAGCCACGCTCGCCGACTCGGACGCGGCCGAGACTGCGCGCCGCCGCTACGACGCGCTCGCCGCCGAGACGCGCGCCAAGTACGATCTCGGCGCGCGGGCCGGCGTCCATTTGCTCGCGCGGCTCGAACCGGCGTTGCAGTCGCCGGCCCGCGCCGGACGCTTCGCGGTGCGGATACAGGCAGACGCGCAGGGGGAGGTGGGCGACGTGCGCGACGTAGTCGCCGAGGACGGGCGCGGCTGGACGCTCGGCGTCTCCGTCAAGCACAACAACGACGTGGCGAAGAACCCGCGTCTTGCGCGCACGCTCGACTTCTGCCTGCACTGGACGGAGCGCCCTTGCGACGCCGCCTACTTCGAGTCGGTCAAACCCGTCTTCGCCGAACTCGAACAACTCGCCGCCGTCGGCGCGCACTGGAGTTCGCTCCATCTCACCGAACAGGAGAAGGCCGCGCGCTTCTACCGCCCCGTCATGACCGCGCTCGCCGCCCAGCTCGAACGCCTCGCGCGCCAGCACGGCGACGCGCCGCCCGCGCTCGTCACCTACTTCCTCGGCCGGCAGGACTTCTACAAACTGATCATCGCCGTCCCCGACCGCACCACGACCGTGCAGGCGTTCTCCTTCGCGGGCACGCTCGGCCGATCTGCGGACGAGGAGATGAGGGGCGTGCGTCAACCGACGACAGCCATCGCGCGCCTGCCGTTGCCGGCCAAGCTGCAAGCCGTCGCGTTCAAGCCGCGCTCGGACAACACCATCATCCTGACATTCGATCAGGGCTGGGCGTTCTCGCTGCGCCTGCACAACGCGTCGTCATACGTGGAGACCAGCCTCAAGCTTGACGTGCGGATGACGAGCGCGCCGCCGGGGTTGGTTGTGTTGCGGGAGGGTTGGTGAAGCGAGTTTAACCGCAAAGGGCGCGGAGAGGGCCGCGGAGGGCCGCAGATGAAACTCTTTGCGGCCCTTCGCGGTCTTCCTTCGCGCCCTTTGCGGTTAAAAATTCTAGCTAAGCCGGCGTAATCAATTCCCGGCTCTCGACGATCTGCGCGCCCGCCGCCGTCATCTCGCGGAGCGCCTGCTCGGTGTCGCCGGGGTTGACTTCGACACCGCGACAGGCGTCTTTGACGACGGTGGTGTGGAAGCCGAGTTGCAGCGCGTCGAGCGCGGTGAACTTGATGCAGTAGTCGGTAGCGAGGCCGGCGATAACCACGTCGGTGACGCCCTGTGCTTTGAGGTAGTCGCCGAGACCTGTGGCGCGTTTGTGTTCGTTGTCGAAGAAGCCGCTGTAGGAGTCAACCGCGAGGTCTGTGCCTTTGAGGAAGGTGCGCGCGATGCGCGCGGTGTCGAGCGCGGGGCAGAATTCCGCGCCCGCACTCCCCTGTACGCAGTGCGGCGGCCACAGGGTCTCGAAGCTGGAATGACCCGCCGGGTGCCAGTCTTTCGTGGCCACGACGAGGTCGAAATGCTTTTGCAGTTCGTTGACGACGGGCACGATCTGATCGCCTTCGCGGACGGCGAGCGAGCCGCCGGGGCAGAAGTCGTTTTGAATGTCCACGAGGATGAGAGCGCGTCTGGCGGGTGGCGTGCGCTCGTCGCGGGTCGCCGGCCGGGTCTGCTCGCTGGCCATGTTCACGCTCCTTCGTGCGGCGCGGCGTCGCCGTTCGCTAGCACGCGCACGAGTTGACCGGGGGCGAGCCGCCCCGTGCGGATGACGCGCGCGTAGAGACGCGACTCGCCGGGGTGCAGCTTCTGCGAGATGCGCTTGAACTTGCCGCCGATGAACGAGGCGACGAGCGAGTTGCAGGGGTTCGCGGGCTTGGTGATCTCGACGACGACCTCGTCGCCGAGGGCGAGGCGCATGCCGGGCGCGAGTTGCGCCCAGTCGAGACCGGCGACGGTGACGTTCTCGCCGACCGAGCCGGGGTAGATCGGATGCCCTTCGGCCCGGAGCGCCTCGATGCGTTCGAGCGCGTAGAGGCAGAGGGCGCGGTCAGGCCCGCCGTGTATGTCGGGGTGCGCCTGGCGGTCGCCGACGAGGCCGGTCGGCGTCAACTCGGCCGCCGCTACGGGCCGCTTCGGCACGCCGCCGTCCGAGCAGTTGAGTTGGTGTATGTAGCCGTGCATGATGGGGGAACTCTCTTTTGTGTGGACGGAAGATTAACCACAAAGACACGAAGGACACAAAGAAGCAGCAGTTGGTTCTCTTCGGGTCTTTGTGTCTTTGTGGTTATCTCCCGCTTCTGACTTTCGGTTCTGGTTTGTCGCCGAGGTTCGATTTGTCTTTCGGCAACTCCATGGACTTGCCGCCCGACTTGCGCGCGCTCGTCGCGTCGCGCATCTGCTTGTTCTTCTTGTCCGTCCGCTGCCCGTCCTTCTTCTGCCGCTCCTTGTCCGACATGAAAACCCTCCTGTTAGCTTGTCCGTTGAACTAGACCAAGACCGCTGCGCGCAGAGCCTCGACGCGCGCCACGAGTGCTGGCAACTCGGCGCGCGTATAGACGGGAATCCGGCGCAGCCGCTCGCCGTCAGGCGAACTGTCGCACCACGCCGCGAACTGCGCGCGCGCGCCGCCCGCGTCGTCCGCCGCTTCGGTAAACAGGTAGAGCGCGTCTGTACGCGCGAGCGCGCGCCGTGCTGACGGCTTGATCTTGCCGACGACGCGCGGCACGCACATGATCATGAGATCAACCGGCACGTAAGGCAGAAAGCTGTTGCCCTCGACGACGACGCCCGGCGCACGGACGCGCCCGAGCGCCAGCTTGATGCCCTGCGCGACCTGTCCGTCCGTCGCGACGAGCCAGTGGACGTTCGCCGCGCCCGCGTCCCAATAGCGCCCCGTGTCCTTGCCCGCGGCGTAAGTCTCTGTGCGCCCCGAGCGCAGCAACGGCTCTGCGCCGAGCAGGTGACTGACGCAGCAGGCGTGCGCATCCTTGCCACATGAGCGGTAGTGCCCGCGCGTCTGTTTGATCGCCTCCCAGCCGGGCAGGCGGCGCAGCAACTCGCACACTAGCGTCGTCTTGCCCGAATTGGACGTGAAGCCACCGATGGCGACGGTTATGAAACTCATCTACGGCACAAAGCGGCGGACGTTAACTTGCGGCCAACATGCTACTACCGGCCGCGCCCGAAGCAAAGTCGCCGCCCCGCGCACTTGGCAACAAAGCGCCGACGCTATAGATTAGCAGCCCCGAAATCGCCCGCGAGTGGAGTGCAAACCGCGTGTCGGCTGAAGACGAACAGGGCGCGCTCTTGCGCCGCGTCGGCGCGGTGCTGGCGCAATACGGCGAGGCGGCGCTGGCTGGCGTGCCCGTCGAGTCGGTCGCCTACGAGTGGCTCGCCGCCGGCTTCGACGACGCGGAGGAGATAGACGACTGGCTGCGCGCGCGCTGCTTCCGCGCCCGCCACGCGCGCGAGCTTGAGCGCGCCGGCTTCACGCCCGCACAGGCCGCCCTGCGCACCACGGCCGGGCGCGGCGACTACGAAGACACCATCGCCTACAAGCTGGCGCAAGACGATCTGACCGCTGCGGAAGCACGCCGCATCATCACGAATGAGTTTTGGAATACGTAAGCCGTTAACGATTAGCTGAAGCGCGAGCGGCAACACGCCGCGTTAGCGGCGCGTGAGTTTAGCCCGGCGTTTCAACGCCGGGAGCGAGGACAACAAAACCGCCGCGTCGCGTCAGCGACGCGTGAATTACGTGTCGTTGGTTCAAGCGTCGCTGACGCGACGCCCCTCACGTGGTCGCTCTATCCCCAGCGTTGAAACGCCGGGCTAAACTCAGCCGCCGCTAACGCGGCGGGGACTGTTTGAATCTGACTGAAGCTGCGCGCTAACCCCAAATTACAAGGAGCAGTCACATGCCGAACGACGCACGTCCGCTCACCGTCCTCTGCCTGGCGAGTTACGAGAAGGGGCAGGAGTTCATGCGCGAGTGCAAGCGGCAGGGCGCGCGCGTGCTGCTGCTCACGTCGCTCAGCCTGAGAGAGAAGGCGGACTGGCCCACCGAGAGCATCGCGGAAATCTTCTACATGCCGGACGTGGACAAGGTCTGGAACACGGACGACATGATCAAGAGCGTCAGCTACGTGGCGCGCACCGAGCAGATTGATCGCATCGTCCCGCTCGACGACTTCGATCTGGAAAAGGCCGCCGCCCTGCGCGAGCACCTGCGCGTGCCCGGTCTCGGCGAGACCACCACGCGCTACTTCCGCGACAAGCTCGCCATGCGCATGCAGGCGCAGGAGGCTGGCATCAGTGTGCCGGAGTTCGTCCACGTCCTCAACTACGACCGGCTGCGCGACTACATGGCGCGCGTGCCCGCGCCGTGGCTCTTGAAGCCGCGCTTCGAGGCGTCGGCGGCCGGCATCCGCAAAATCAACACGCCGGCCGAGTTGTGGGCCGCGCTCGAACAGTTGGGCGACCGCCAGTCCTTCCACCTGCTCGAACGCTATGTGCCCGGCGACATCTACCACGTGGACGCCATCGTCTACGACGGCGAGATTCAGTTCTCCATCGCTAACCGCTACGGTGCGCCGCCCCTGGACGTGGCGCACGGCGGCGGCATCTTCACCACGCGCACGCTCCCGCGCGGCAACGAGGAGGAGCAGGCGCTTCAGGCCGCGAACCGCGCCGTCCTGCGCGCCATGCGCCTTGCGCGCGGCGTCTCGCACACCGAGTTCATCAAGGCGCGGGCGGACGGCCAACTCTACTTTCTGGAAACGGCGGCGCGCGTCGGCGGCGCGAACATTGTGGAGTTGATCGAAGCAGCGACCGGCATCAACCTATGGGCCGAGTGGGCGAAGATCGAGCTCGCGGGCGGCAGACAGCCTTACCACGTGCCGCTGGCGCGCGCCGACCACGCCGGCCTCCTCGTCACGCTCGCCCGCCAGGAGTGGCCCGACACGTCCGCCTACGACGACGCCGAGATCGTCTGGCGCATGCGCAAGCCCGCCCACGTCGGCCTCATCGTCCGCTCGCCCAACGCCGCCCGCATAGACCAACTCATCGCCGACTACAGCGCCCGCTTCCAGCGCGACTTCAGCGCCGTGCTCCCGCCCGCCGCGCGCCCCTCAAGCTGATAAGGCGAGTGACGAGTGACAAGTGACGAGTGACGAGTTAAGACAGGTTCTTACTCGTCACTCGTCACTTGTCACTCGTCACTGCTTCTACTCTGCCCGTTCGAGCGGCGGCGCGACGGCGCTGAAGTCGGTGATGAAGCGGCGCGCGTAGTCGTCGAGTAGCTCGCGCACGCGGCCCTGTTCCGGCGCGCGGACGACGAGACCGACGTGGTGGCGTTTGCGGACGCGGTAGGCGATCTCCGTGTCGTTGAAGGCGGACGTGTCGGGCCACTCCTGGCGGGCGAGCGAGAGCGCGATGCCGGCGTAGTCGTGACGGACGGGCGGCAATTCATACGGGCGTGACGCGTCGGTGAGTTCGAGCCGCGCCCACTCGCGCCAGAGGTTGACGCCGGTCGCGGCTTCGTGCGTCTCGGCGATGTACGCGCCGCCGACGCGCGCGGCGATTTCGAGGAAGTAGAACGCGCCGTCCGCCGTGCCCCGGATGAACTCGGCGTGCGTCGCGCCGCGGCGGAGGCCGAGCGCCTTGACGACCGCCTGGTTGAGCCGCAAAAGTTCCGCGCGCTCCGGCGCGTCGTGGGCGACCGTGTAGGAGAGGAAGACGCCGCCCTCGTGCGCGACGTTCATCGGTGGGCGGCCATAACAGTTCACGCCGGCAAAGAGCACTTCGCCGTCCAGCACCAGCCCGTCAACGTGAAAGACATCGCCGGGCACGAAGCGTTCGAGCAGGTGATACGGCGCACGCTCATGTACGCGCGCGCGCGCGTCGAGTTCGTCGAGCGCGCGCCAGACCTGTTCCGCATCGTGCAGCTTCCGGATGCCGATGGCCGACACGTCCGTGCGCGGCTTGAGCACCCAGGGCGGCGGGGTGCTTTGCATGTAATCGTGGATCGCTTCGTAGTTGAGCGCGTGGACGAATTCGGGCACACGTATGCCGGCCGCTCGTGCCGCCTCGCGCATCGCCAGCTTGTCGCGGAAGCGGCGCGCGGTCGTGGCGTCGAGACCGGGCAGGCGCAGGTGCTCGCGTATGTGCGCCGCCGTCTGCACGTCGAACTCTTCGAGCGCGACCAGGCGCGCGACCCTTTGTTGCCGCGCGATCTGCGTGACGGCGTGGCCGAAGTCGTCGGGGCCGGCGTCCGGCGGCAGGACGACGAACTCATCGAGACTGTCGTGCGGCCAGTCGTCGTGCCGGCAACGCTCTTTCGTGACGAGCACGACGCGCGCCCTCTGCCGCTTCGCCTCGCGCAGGAAGTCCGTGCCTTTGAAGAAGCTGGCGAGGCAGACGATGGTCGGTGCGTTGTGCGGCGCGTCGGTCACGTGCGGATTCCTTTTCGCTGTGCGTGCGCGCGGCGGAGGCGAGGGCGCGCCCGCGCGTTTGTTAGCGGCGGCAGTATAACCGAGCGACGCGTCGCCGGTCATTGCCGTGGGAAAACAGGAAGGCCCGCGCGAGTTGTGTAACTCGCGCGGGCCTCCTAATCAACGCGGGGCGGCGCTCAGAACGTCCTTGAAAAGTGCTAAAGGCGGCGGACGCACATACCCTCCGCGTTCCTTCGCGGCCCTCTTTGCGTTCTTTGCGGTAAAAATTTCTTAACCGCAAAGGGCGCAGAGGCAGGCCGCCGCAGGGCCGCGGAGTGAGCCGCACAGGCCTTTCAAACAGCTTCTCAGTAGATGTTAAAGTTGTAGGCGACGGTGACGTACTGCGACACCTTGTGCCCGTCCTTCTCGGCCGGGATGAACTGGATGCGCTTCGCGGCCTCAATCGCCTTCTCCGTCAGCCCGTCGGGCAAACGCTTGACCGGCTGGATGGACGAGACTGTGCCGTTCGAGGTCAAGATCATGCGCAGCATCACTTCGCCCGTCACGTTGTTCTTGCGCGCTTCCTCGGTGAACTGTGGTTCGGGCTTCGACGTGATCACGGCCCGCTTCGTCACTTCTTTCACGGAGAAGACTTTGCTCGCGTAGTCCGTCGTGCCGCCGCAACAGCCGGGGCCACCGCCGCCGAGCTTCGGCGGCCCGCCGCCCGTGTTCCAACCTTCGCCGGGGCCGTAGCCGTCGCCTTCGCCCGTGCCGACGCCCGCGCCGTGACCGTCGCCGATGCCGATGCCGTCGCCTGCGCCGGAGGACAGTTCTTTCGCCTGCGCCTTCGGATCGCCGTAGGGCAGCGGGCGCGGGTCGGGCGGGAACAACAGCGGGTCGGCTTGCAGCGTCGCGTGCACCGGCAGGCTAGGGTTCTGTATGACCGGCGGCTTCGGGTCGGGCGCTAAGACGGGCGGCTGCAACGCGCCCGGCGGCAGCTTGCCCTGACTCGCCGGCAGCGCCTCGTGTCGTCCGCCGCCACCGCCGCCGCCCGGCCGCTCTTTGTTCTGCAACGAGCCGCCGCCCGCGCCGCGCGCCGCCATCCCGGCCGGCCCCTCCTCCTGCTTCGGCTCGTTCGGAATGTTGGTCGCCCAACTGATCTCATACTCTTCGCCGGCCGCGCGCGCCTGCGTGCCGCCGTGCGTCTTGTGATAACGGTCGAGCGCGACGACCGCGCCCACGAGCGTCAGGATCATGACGAACGCGGTCACGAGACCGTAAGCGACGTTCTCCTGCGCGAGCAGGCGGCGCAGCACGAGACCATAGCCGGCGGCGGTGCGCCGCGCAAAGCCCGCCGGGTCGCGCTTCAACTCCGGCCACGTCAACTGCGACTCTGCGGCGACCGCGCGCACCTCCGTCGTCAGACGCGCGACCAGGCCCGCCTCCGCCAGAATCGTCGGGCGATACTCCGCGCGCGCGAACACGGGATCGAACACCGCGCCGGCAGGCGTCGCCAGCAAGCTCTTGCCGCCCGCGCCGACGGCGCAAACCTCAGCGCCGCGCGGCGCACTCGTTTGCGTCTCGGCGAACACCGCGGAAGCCAGTGCGTCAGGACTGCCTGCGACGAGCGGCAGCCCGTCAACCGGACAGAAACGGAATTGCGGCGCGAACTCTTCGTGGCACATCGGGCAACGCTTCATCTCTGCACCCTCCTCTGCTGCTCTGCGCCGGCTCATCTGCCGGCGAAAGGATTCGGCGATGCGCAGGCGCAGGGCGTCGGGCGCACACGGCACGCGCCAGCCCGCGAGCAAATAGTTCAACGCCTGCTCTTCGCTCATCGCTGTTCCAACTCCCGCGCGCCCGCATCATTCGCCAGGTAGGGCGCAAGCGCGCGGCGCAGATTCTCGCGCGCCCGCGCCAGCCGCGCCTTCACCGCCCCTACGTCCGCGCCGACCACGCTCGCGATCTCCGCCAGGCTCAACTCCTCGTACTCGAACAGCACCAGCGCCTCGCGTTGCAACAGCGGCAGACCGTCAACCGCGCGTCTGACCGCTTCGCTCAACTCGGCCGCGAGCAACTGGCGCAACGGTTGTTGCGCCGCGTTCGCGTGCGGCTCGGCGCGTAACTCTGCGAGCGTGACCTCGACGCGCGGGCGGCGGAACTGTTTGAGCGCAAGGTTGCGCGCCGCCGCGTAGAGGTACGTGCGCAGAGACGCGCGCGCCGGATCAAAAGCGTCGGGGCGTCTGAGCAGACCGAGGAAGCAGTCGTGCGTTACGTCTTCAGCGAGCGCGCTTGAGCCGAGCAGGCGATAGGCGAAGCGATAGACGTGTTCGCGGTAGCGTTCGTAGAGCGCGAGGAACGCGCCCTCGTCGCCGCGGGCCGCCTGCGCGACGAGCGCCTCGTCTGTCGGCTGTTGATCTGGCAACCTGTTCCGGCTCGTTTCCGGCCCCACGGGCTTGCTCACAGAGGTATTACCGCGACGACGCGAAAAGAGACGCTGGGGAGGAAATATTTTTGAACTCTTCCCGCTCGTGTTGCCGCTTGGAAGCGAAGGCGGTTCGGTGTGGTTGTATGGCGGGGCGGATTTTTTCGCTGTTGGTTGAAAGTCGGGCGACCTGATTTTCAACACAGAGGCACAGAGATCACACAGAGGGCACAGAGGATTTGAGATTTCAAATCTCAAATCTGAAATTGCTTTCTCTGTGCTCTCTGTGCCTCCTCCGTGTCTCTGTGTTGAAATACTTCTCGCCCTACACTCAACATTAAGATCACACCTCACTCCACCCACCGAAAATATTTTCCCGCCGCGTGGAAAACCCGGCGCGAACACATTCGCATCACAGCGCCAACTTCGGAGGTAGCCCATGCGCTGTAGATGGCCCGCCCTTCTACTCTGTCTAGCGGTGTGTCTCGCCTGCGCTGTCCGGTTCGTAGCTGCCGGCGACAACACGACGCTCCGCGTCAACGAAGCGAGCACACAGATTCTCTTCGCCGACGCGCAGACCCGCATCGCACTCGCCGTCGAGAACAACTCCGGCCAGACGCTGAACGCGCGTGTGCGCCTTGAGTTGATCGATCCGGATGACCACGTGCGCGCCACCGCCGTGCGCGCCGAACAGATCAAGCCGGGCGCGCGGACGCTGACCGTGCCGCTCGCGCCCGCCCTGCTCGCCACACTCACCAAAGACGAGCGCAAGCGCCTCATGTGGTATCGCCTGCGCTATCGCATCACGCAGGACACGAGCGCGGCGGACGCAGCCCCTTTGGCCGAAGGCATCGTCTCCGTCAGCCAACTCAGCGCGCCCGACGTGTTCGAGTTGCACGTGGCCGCGCCGCGCGGCGCGCGCGAAGGTCAGCCCGTCCGCGCACGCGTGCGCGCGCTGCACCCGCTCACCGCGCGCCCCGCGCCCGGCGTGCGCGTCGCGGGCGAGTTCACGTTCGACGGCGCGGCCGGCGAAGACGTGACGCTGAAGGCCGCCGCCGTGACGAACGCGGACGGCTACGCCTTGCTCGACTTCCCCCTCCCGCGCGCCGTCAACGACGACCAGGGCGAGTTGAAGATCACGGCGCGGCGCGGCGACTTCGCGCAGGAGGCCGAGGGCGAGATAGAGTTCGCGCACGGCGCGCAGATTCTCGTCACCACCGACAAGCCGCTCTACCAGCCGGGGCAGACCTTGCACGTCCGCGCGCTCATCTTCGACCCGGCGCGGCGCGCGCTCGCCGGCACGGAGGCGCTGCTCACCATCAGCGACCCGGAGGACGCGGACGTGTTCCGCGCGCCGCTTAAAACGTCGCGCTTCGGCGTCGCCAGCGCCGACTGGCCCGTACCCGAAGGCACGAAGCTCGGCGACTACCGCTTGAAGGTCGAGATCGAAGAGGGGCGCTACGAAGACTCCGAGGCGACGGCGAGCGTGCGCATCAGCCGCTACGAGTTGCCGAACTTCGCCGTCAACGTCAAGCCCGACCGCCCCTTCTACCTGCCCGGCCAGGACGCCGATGTGGAGGTGCGCGCCGACTACCTATTCGGCGAGCCGGTCAAGCGCGGGCACGTGCGCGTCGTGCGCGAGAGCGAGCGCACCTGGAACTACCGCGAGCAGAAGTGGGACGTAAAGGAGGGCGACAAGTACGAGGGCGACACGGACGACGCCGGGCGCTTCGGCGCGCACATCGGCCTCAAAGACGACCATAAGGACTTCGCCGACGAGACCTACAACCGCTATCGCGATCTGACCTACGCCGCCTACTTCACAGACCCGACGACCAACCGCACCGAACAGCGCCGCTTCGACCTGCGCGTGACCAGAGAGCCGATTCACGTCTACGTGATCGCGGGGCACGAGCGCCCGGCCAAGAATCTACCCTTCGAGTTCTACGTCTCGACCTCCTACGCCGACGGCACGCCCGCCGAGTGCGCGGTCGCGATCAGCCAGGCGGCGGACGAAGGCGAGCGGAAGGCAGACCCGCCCGGCGCGCAGCCCGCGCTGCGCACCGTCAGGACGAACAGGTACGGCGTGGCGAAGGTCACAGGGTTCACGCTGCCGCGCGCGGAGGGGGATGCCAGTAGCGTCGAGTTGCAATTCGTCGCGCGCGACGAGCGGGGCGCGACGGGGCGGCAAACCGAAGACTTCTACCCGACGGACGACACGGTCGTGCGCGTCACGACGGACAAGGCGCTGTACCGGCCGGGCGAGCCGGTCAAGGTTGAGATCACGGCGAACGTGCCGGAGTTGAACGTGGTCGTGGACGTGGCGCGCGACTACGCGTTGCTGCGCTCGGAGATGGTCGCGCTCCGCGGCGGGCGTGCGACGCTCACGCTTCCCTACACGCCGGAGCTGCACGACGAGATCACGGTCGCCGCTTATTCGTTCGCGCGCGCGGGCGACGAAGACGAAGCCGATTACGCGGCGGGCTGGCGCACTGTGCTCTTCCCGCGCAACCGCGATCTGCAACTCGACGTGCAGTTGAGCAAGGCGAAGTACCAGCCGGGCGAGGACGCGCACGCCAGCTTCCGCGTGCGCAGTGCGGACGGGCGGGCCGGCGAGGCGGCGCTCGGCGTCGTCATCTTCGACGAGGCGGTCGAGGAGCGCGCCCGCACCGACAGCGAGTTCGGCACGAACAGTTTCTACAGCCTCTACCGCTACTGGCACGGCTCGGACTCGCTGGCCGGCGTCGCGCGCGGCGATCTGAACCGCGTCGATCTCTCGAAGCCGATCCCCGCCGGTCTCGATCTCGTCGCCGAGATTCTCTTGCGCGACGAAGGCTACGCGCCGCGCCTCTTCAGCGGGCTTGATCTGGCGAAGGACGGGCGCGCGGTCTTCGAGAAGTTGCTTGAAGCGCAGCTTGCGGCGCTCACGCAGACGCTCGAAGGGCAGTACAGGGCGCAGGCCGTCTATCCGGCGGACGAGGCGGCGCTGCGCCGCGTGCTCTTCGCGTGGGGCGTCGAGTTCGACGCGCTACGCGACCCGTGGGGCACGCCCTTCCGCGCGCGCTTCTCGGTCGAGCGCGAAACGGACGTATTAGAAATTCGCAGCGCGGGGGCGGACAAACGCTTCGACACGGCGGACGACTTCACGGCCGCGCGCCTGACGCGCCCCTACTTCCGCTTCACCGGCGAAGCCCTGAACCGCGCCGTCGCGCGCTACCACACGCGCACCGGCGCGTACATCCGCGACGCGGCGACGCTCAAGGCGGAACTGCGGCGCGAGGGCATAGACTTCGACGCGCTCAGCGACCCCTGGGGCGAGCCTTACCGCCTGCGCTTCGACGCGGCGCACACGCAGTTCCTCATCATCGTCGAGAGCGGCGGCCCCGACAGGAAGTTTGAGCCGGACGACGATCCGAAGGCGGACGACTTTCGCCTCTGGGCGACGCAGATTGATTACAGCGTGGACTTGCGCGCGCGTTTAGATGACGCGCTCGCGCGCCACTTCGAGGCGACCGCGCGCTTCCCGCAGGATCGCGCGGAGTTCGACGCGGCCGTCAGCCGTGCGGCGTTGCCGGTGGGCGCGCTCAACGATCCGTGGGGTCGCCCGTTCTACGTCACGTTCCGGCAGGAGGCGTACTACGCTGACCGCGTCAGCGTGCAGACTTTGGCGCGCTACGGCGAGCAGCCGAAGGAGAAGACGGAGATCACGCCCGTCACGCAGAGCGTCAAGCGCATAGACCTGCGCAGCGCCGGCCCCGACGGCCGCGAGGGCACGTGGGACGACTTCGACGTGGCCACCTTCCTGCGCGTCGTCGCCGAGCAGTCCGCGCGGGACATAACGCCGCGCGCCGTCGCCACGCCCGTGCAGTTTCGCGGCGCGAGCGGCGCGCTCACCGGCACGCTCACCGATCCGAACGGCGCGGTCATCGCGGGCGCGACCGTCGAGGCGACGCACAAGCTCACGTCCGCCGTCTTCCGTGCGACGACCGGCGACGACGGCAAGTTTTTAATCCGCAACCTGCCGGCCGGCTTCTACGACGTGCGTTTCTTCCAGAGCGGCTTCAAGGACGCGCGCATCATAGACGTGCCCGTGCGCGTGGCGAGTCTGACGCAGGTCAATGCCACGCTCGAAGTGGGCACGGTCAGCGAGACGGTGACAGTCTCGGCCGGCGCGGCGGTCATCAACACCACCTCCGCGAGCGTCGGGAGCGTCGTCAGCCGGCAGATAGCCGAGTTGCCCGCCGCCGACCGCAACGCGCTCAAATTGATGATGCTCAAACCCGGCGCGACCGCGGCCAGGCAGGAGCAGACCGCGACGCCGCGCCTGCGCGAGTACTTCCCCGAAACGCTGCTCTGGCAACCCAGCCTTGAGACCGACCGCGCAGGGCGCGCGCAGGTTGATTTCAAGCTCGCCGACAACATCACGACTTGGAAGATGTCGGTCTTCGGCTCGACCGAGACGGGCGAGGTCGGCGCGGCGGAGCGCGAGATACGCGCCTTCCAACCCTTCTTCGTCGAACACGAGCCGCCGCGCGTCCTGACCGAAGGCGACGAGATCATGCTGCCCGTCGTGCTGCGCAACTACCTCGACCACGCGCAGCAGGTCAACGTGCAGATCAAACCGGCAGAATGGTTCACGCTGCTCACCGCGCCCGAACGCCGCGCCGACGTGCCCGCGGGCGACGCGGCGCGTGAGATATTCGGCTTCCGCGCCGTCTCATCTGTTAAGGACGGCAAGCAGCGCGTCACCGCCATCGGCGCGGAGGCGAGCGACGCGATTGAGAAGCCTGTGAGCGTCCACCCGGACGGCGAAGAGGTGGCGCGGACGGGCGTGCAGTTGTTCGACGCGAGCGGCGTGATCGAAGCGAACGTGCCGGCGGACGCCATCCCGCGTTCGGCGCGCGCCGAGTTGAAGGTTTATCCGAATTTGCTGACGCACGTGATCGAGAGCGTCGAGGCGATCATGGCACGCCCGCACGGCTGCGCCGAACAGACCATCTCTTCGACCTATCCGAGTCTGCTCGTCCTGCGCCACTACCGGCGTCTGCGCGGCGACGACGCGCCGCTCCCGCCCGTCGGCGTTAAGGCCGAAAAGTACCTGCGCGCGGGCTACGACCGGCTGCTCTCTTACCGCGCGCCCGGCGGCGGCTTCTCCTACTGGGGGCGCGGCGACGCAGACCTTGCGCTCACCGCCTACGCCGTCCGCTTCCTCGCAGACGCGCGCGAACTGATCGAAGTTGACGACGACGTGTTGCAGGCGGCGCGCTCGTGGCTCGTCCGCCAGCAACAGGCCGACGGCAGTTGGCCCGCCTACGAGTGGGACAAGAAGCACGCGGGGCGGCGCACGCTCCTGCTCACGGCCTACGTCGCCCGCGTGCTGGCGCGGCACAAAGAGGCGGCGGAGAAAGACGACAAGGCGCAGACGCCACCGCCCGCGCCGGCACAGGTCGTCAAAGACCCCGCGCGCGCGCCGCAGGCGTCGGCGCTTGAGCGCGCGCTCGCCTTCCTCGCGCCGCGCCTCGACGAGATAGACGAGCCTTACTTCATCGCCGCCTACGCGCTCGCCGCGATTGACGCGGGCGCGTCGCCCGACAAGATCGCCAAAGCCACCGCGCGCCTGCGCGCGCTCGCCCACGATGAGGCCGGTGGCACTTACTGGGCGCTCGAAACCAACACGCCCTTCTACGGCTGGGGTCTCGCCGGCCGCATCGAGACGACCGCGCTCGCCGTCCAAGCTCTGACGGCTGAAGTAGGCAGTAGGCAGAAGGCAGTAGGCAGTGTTGAGGCAGAACCGGTTGAATCACTGCCTACTGCCTACCGCCTACCGCCTACTGATGCCCTCACGTCGCGCGGTCTGCTCTTCCTGCTGCGCAACAAAGATCGTTATGGTGTCTGGCTCTCGACGCAGGCGACCGTCAACGTGCTCGACGCCCTCATGGCCCTCTCCCCCACGCGCGACGCGGGGGCGCACGCCCCCAACGCCGCTCCCGCGTCGCGCCCCGCCGCCGAGCCGGCCGAAGTCTTCGTCAACGGTCGCCGCGCCGGCACGCTTGAGTTGCCGACGGACGACCGCCTCGACAGCCCCATCACGCTCGACCTGACGCGCTGGCTCGCCGCGGGGCAGAACCGCGTCGAGATCAGACGCGCGCCCGGCGCGGGGCATGCGTTCGCGCAGGTGGTCACGACCTACTACGTGCCCTGGACGAAACCCGCGGGCGAGGCGACGCACCACGCCGCCCCCGAAGCGGCAAGCGCGCTGCGCCTCAAGGTCAGCTTCGCCCGGACGAGCGGCGCGGCGGGCGAAGAGATCGCCTGTCAGGTCGAGGCGGAGCGCGTCGGCTTTCACGGCTACGGGATGCTGCTCGCGGAGGTGGGACTGCCGCCGGGCGCGGACGTGGATCGCGCCTCGCTCGAACGCGCGTTGAAGGAGTCGGGCTGGGACTTCAGCAGCTACGACGTGCTGCCCGACCGGCTCGTCGCCTATCTCTGGCCGCGCGCGGGCGGCACGCGCTTCACCTTCACCTTCCGCCCGCGCTACGGCCTCAACGCCGAGACCGCGCCCTCTGTGCTCTACGACTACTACAACCCGGAGGCCCGCGCCGTCCTCGCGCCGACGCGCTTCAACGTCAGCGAGCGGGCGCAGGCTGATCGGTAAGAGCGCGCGCGGCGGAATCACCACAGAGGCACAGAGGGCACGGAGGGGGCACGGAGGGTTCAAGCCTCTGTGCGTTCTCAGTGTTCTCTGTGCCTCTGTGGTGCACGCCTCTTCCCCACACTCAAGCTCAAAGCGAGCCGCCGCCCGCCGGTAAGACTTTCTTGTTGCCCGCCGGTGACGATGCTACAATCCGCGCCGTTTAAGCAGCCGGCGCGTCCACACAGACCGCGGCGCGTGCGCGCCCGGCCCGCCGCCCGCAAGCGCCTGACGCCGCCCTGCCCGCGCGCTGTTTCGATCCTTCATACGCCCTTCTTGTGCCGGAGCCACTTATGTCGTCCGAGGCCAACGAGCCGCTCAGGTTAGAGATCGCCCACGTGCTGTTCACCGACATCGTCGGCTACTCGAAGCTGCCGATGGATCAACAGACCGCGACGCTCCAACGGCTCAATCAGATCGTGCGCGCCACCGGCGAGTTCCGGCGCGCGGAGGCGGGCGATCAACTGATCCGCCTGCCGACCGGCGACGGCATGGCGCTGGTCTTCTTCGGCGATGCCGAATCGGCCTTGCGCTGCGCGGTCGAGGTGAGCCGCGCGCTGCGCGCCGCGCCGGGGCTGCGGCTGCGCATGGGTGTGCACGCGGGGCCGGTCTACCGCGTCGCCGACATCAACACGAACAAGAACGTCGCGGGCGGCGGCATCAACATGGCGCAGCGCGTGATGGACTGCGGCGACGCCGGCCACATCCTCGTCTCCGACACGGTCGCCGAAGTGCTCGGCCAGTTGAGCACGTGGGCAGGTCAACTGCACGACCTCGGCGAGGCGGAAGTGAAGCACGGCGTCCGCGTCCACGTCTTCAACGTCTTCACGGACGAGCACGGCAACCCCGAAGTGCCGGAGAAACTGCGCCGCAGGCAAGGAGCGACTACCGCGCAGCCAGCGCCGCCCGCGAGCGCGCCAAGCGCGGCCCAACCCGAACAGAGCACGCCGCCTGCTGTTAGCCCGACCGCGTCCGTCGCCGCGACCGAGGAGAAGACCCCGCGCGTGGCGCTGCTCTACAAACGCAACGCGCAGCCGGACGAGCATGTGTTGCGGCTCCTGGAGCGCGAGCTACAGGCCCACGGCTACAAGGTCTTCATTGATCGGCATCTCTCCATCGGCGTCGAGTGGGCGAAGGAGATCGAGCGGCAGGTGCGGACGGCGGACGCGGTCGTGCCGCTGCTGTCGGCCGCCTCCGCGCAGAGCGAGATGCTCGCCTACGAGGTGCAGATCGCGCACGAGGCGGCGCAGCAGCACGAGGGCCGCCCGCGCATCCTGCCCGTGCGCGTCAACTTCGAGGGCGCGCTGCCCGATCCGCTCGGCAGCATCCTCGCGCCGATACAATATTTCCTCTGGGGCGGGCCGCAGAACGACGAGACGTTGGTCGCGGAGTTGCTGCGCGCGCTCCGCCGCGAAGAACCTGAGACGGTGGCGCTCGCGGACATCAAGGAGCCGGGCGGCGGCATGCCGCCCGACGCCAAGCTCTACGTCGTGCGCGACACGGACGACGAGTTCCTGCGCGCCGTCCAGCGCCGCGACAGCATCGTGCTCGTCAAGGGCGCGCGCCAGATGGGCAAGACCTCTTTGCTCGCGCGCGGCGTCCACCAGGCGCGCAAGGCCGGCGCGCGCGTCGTCGTTACGGACTTCCAGATTCTCAACAGCACCCAGCTCGCCACGATTGACGCCTTCTTCCAGACGCTCGCGCAACTGATCTGCGATCAGCTCGACCTGGACGTGACGCCCGACGAGGAGTGGAACGCGCGGCGCGGCGCGAGCATCAATTTCGCGCGCTACATGCGCCGCCGCGTCCTCGGCGACGAGACGCGCCCGCTCGTCTGGGCGATGGACGAGGTGGATCGGCTCTTCACCTGCGACTTCGGCAGCGAGGTCTTCGGCCTCTTCCGCTCGTGGCACAACGAGCGCGCGCTCGACCCCGCCTCGCCGTGGGAGCGCCTGACGCTCGCCATCGTCTACGCAACCGAGGCGCACCTCTTCATCACCGACCCGAACCAGTCGCCCTTCAACGTCGGCACGCGGCTGGAGCTTAAAGACTTCACCTTCGAGCAGGTGGCGGAGTTGAACCGGCGCTTCGGCTCACCGCTTGCGGGCGAGGCCGACATCGCGCGCTACTACCGGCTCGTCGCCGGCCACCCCTACCTCGTCCACCGCGGCCTCTACGACATGAAGACGCACGGCGTAAGCCTCGTGACCTTTGAAGAGACGGCCGACCGCGACGAAGGCCCGTTCGGCGACCACCTGCGCCGCATCCTCGTCCTCCTGGCGCGCGACCCCGCGCTCTGCGACGCTGCGCGCGAAGTCCTACGCGGCCGGCCCTGCCCGACGCCCGAAGCCTTCTACCGCCTGCGCAGCGCGGGCGTCATGGGCGGCGAGTCGGCGCGCGAGGCCAAGCCGCGCTGCCAGTTGTACGCGACCTACCTGGAACGCCACCTCCTCTAGCCGCAAGAGCGGCGACACGGTTTTACACAACGCCATGATGAATCAAGTGACCAACGCGCAGACCAACTTCTACGTGACGGGCGGGACGCTGCAACGCGACGCGCCGTCCTACGTGCGGCGGCGGGCCGACGAAGAGTTGTATGACGGCCTCAGCGCAGGCCGGTTCTGCTACGTGCTGACCTCGCGGCAGATGGGCAAGTCGTCGCTGATGGTGCGGACAGCGGCGCGGCTGCGCGAGGCGGGCGCGGCCGTGGCGGTGCTCGACCTGACCGCCATCGGGCAGAACCTGACCGCCGAGCAGTGGTACGACGGACTGCTCAACCGCACGGGGCAGCAGTTGAAACTCGAAGACGAACTGGAAGACTTCTGGCTCGACAACGAGCGCGCCGGGCCGCTGCAACGTTGGATGCGCGCGATTCGTGAGGTCGTGCTGGCGCGCGTTAAGGGGCCGGTCGTCATCTTCGTGGACGAGATTGACGCGGTGCGGAGTCTCCCCTTCTCGACCGACGAGTTCTTCGCCGGCATACGCGAGTTCTACAACCGGCGGACGGAGGACGCGGAGCTAAACCGGCTGACCTTCTGCCTGCTCGGCGTCGCCACGCCGTCGGACTTGATCCGCGACACGCGCACGACGCCCTTCAACATCGGGCAGCGCATCGAGCTGACCGACTTCGACGAGCAGGAAGCCGCGCCGCTCAGCGCCGGCCTCAAACGCGCCGAACAGACGGGCGCGGCGCTCCTCAAGCGCATACTCTACTGGACGGGCGGCCACCCTTACCTCACGCAGCGGCTCTGCCAGGCCGTCGCGGAAGAGGCGGGCGTGACAGATACGGGCGGCGTGGATCGTCTGTGCCAAGACCTGTTCCTGTCGCCGCGTGCGCGCGAGCGCGACGATAACCTGCTGTTCGTGCGCGAGCGGCTGCTGCGGGCGGAGGCCGACCGCGCCGCGCTGCTCGACCTCTACGCGCAGGTGCGCACGCACAAGCGGCGCGTCGCGGACGACGAGGCCAACCCGCTCGTCAGCGTGCTGCGCCTCTCCGGCATCACGCGCATCGTCGCCGGCTACCACTACGTGCGCAACCGGATTTACTACCGCGTCTTCGACCGCGAGTGGATCACGGCGAACATGCCCGACGCGGAGTTGCGCCGCCAGCGCGCCGCCTACCGGCGCGGCGTTGTGCGCGCCGCGGCGGTCGCCGCCGTCATCCTCGCCGTCATGTGTGCGCTCTCGCTCTACGCCTTCGGCCAGAAGCGGCAGGCGGAGCGGGCGCGCGCCGCCGCCGACCGCAGCGCCGCCGAGGCCCGCCACAACGCGGAGGAGGCCCGCCGGCTGTTAGCCGAAGTCACGCGCGCGCAGCAGCGGGCGGAACAGGCGCAAGGTTTGGCGGAAGACCGGCGCGCGGAAGCGGAGCGCGAGCGGAAGCAGGCCGAGAGTCAAACTCAGATCGCGGAGCAGCAGCGCGCGGCGGCCGACGAGCAGCGGCGCAAGGCCGAGCGGGCGGTTGTCGAGATGCGCCGCGCCAACGAGAGCCGGCTGGCGGCCGAGCAGGGCAAGCACGCAGCGGAGCTTGCGACCGAGCGGGCGCGCGTCGAAGGCTTGCAGACGCGCCGGCTGCTCTACGCCGTGCACATGAACCAGGCGCAACAGGCGTGGGACGAAGCGAACGTCAGGCGCGTCCAGACCCTGCTCGGCAACTACGCGCCGCAGAGCGCGCCGCAGCCGAGCGACGATCCGGCGGACGTGCGCGGCTTCGAGTGGTTCTACCTCTGGCGGCTGGCGCACACCACGCTCGACTCGCGCGACCTGACGCTCAAGGGCACGCCCACCGCGACCGCCTTCTCCGGCGACGGCACGCGCCTCGCCGTCGCCAGCGCCGAGGCGGGCGCGGACGGGCGCAGCTACGTCAGCGTGCTCGACGCGCGGACGGGTCAGCGCGTCAGCGCCATCAGCAGCGTGACCTACCGCCTGCAAGACATAGACCCGGCCGTGTACGCGCTCGCCGTCTCGCCGGACGGCGCGCAGGTCGTCACCGGGCACGAGAACGGCGGCGTCGCGCTGTTCGACGCGCGCACCGGCGAGTTGCTACGCACCTTCGTCCACCGCGACCCGCAGGCCGCGCCCGCGCCCGACGGCGGGTCGGAGACGCCGACCCGCGACGTGCAGTTCAGACGCGCGGGCCTGGCGGGCGAGTTAAGGCCGGTCGTCCGTAGCGTCGCCTTTTCGCCCGACGGGCGGCTGCTGGCGACGGGGCGTGCCGTCGAGTTTTTCCCGCTATTTCGCAAGGGCGTCGAGCATGCGACGCGCGGGCAGACGCGTAACATAAAGCTGTGGGACATAGAGGCGGGGCGAGAGTTCGCCACGCTGGCCGGGCACACGGACGGCGTCAACGCCGTCGCCTTCTCGCCCGACAGTCGGGTGCTGGCGAGCGCCGGCAGCGATAAGACGATCAAGCTCTGGCTCGTGCCCGCGCGCCGGCAGACCGAGCAGACGGCCGCGCCCGTCAAGACGTTGAGTTTGACCGACACCAGCGCCGTCTTCCTCGCCTTCTCGCCCGACGGCCGCACGCTCGCCGCCGCGTGCGCCGACAAGACCGTCCGGCTGTGGGACATGAACACGGGCGAGCGGTTCGGCGCGGATTTCGCCGGGCATGAGAAGGAGATCACGTCCGTCTCCTTTGCGCCCGACGGGCGGAAGTTCGCCACTGCGAGCGCCGACCGGACGGTGCGCGTCTGGGCCGTGCCGCCGCGGCCCGAAAAGCCGCAGCCCGCACCGGAGAAGAGCGCGGGCGTTGCGCGGCGCGAGTCGCCTGCGGACGTTGCGCGGCGCGACGCGGCCGCAGGCGGCTCGCGCCCCGCCGTCTATCAGCCGGGCATGCCGGTCAACTTCCTGCCGGCGCTGTGGAGTGTCCCCGCGCCGCCCGCGACCCTCGCGGCGGCGAGTCCCGACCCCGGGCTGGGACAGTATGAGGAAGCGGCGGAGGCGCTGACCGTGCTGAAGGGGCACGCCGGGGCGGTGCTGTCCGTCAGGTTCTCGGCCGACGGGCAGCGGCTGACGACGGTCGGCGCAGACGAAGCCGTCAAGGTCTGGGCCGTGGCGACCGAGATGGAGTGGCAGACGCTCGGCGACATGCCGGGGCCGGTCTACGCCCTCGCCTACGCGCCGGACGGGCGCACGGTCGCCGCCGGCAGTTTCAGCACCAGCGGGGCGCAGACGTTGAAGCTCTGGGACGCCGCCACGGGCAACGTGCGGCTGGCGCTCGCGCCCGGCGGCAACATTAGCAACGCCAGCTACTCGCCCGACGGCAGGCTGTTAGCCACCGCCGGCCCGCAGGAGTTCGTCAAGCTGTGGGACGCCGCGAGCGGGCGTGAGTTGAGTGCCCTCAAACACCCGGCGGCCGTTTTCAGCGTCGGCTTCGATCCGGGCGGACGCATCCTGGCTGCGGGCTGCTCCGACGGCACGGTCAAGCTGTGGGACGCAGGCAGTCAGCAGGAGTTGCGGACGCTCGCCGGCCACTACAAGTCTGTGGAGGCGGTCGCCTTTTCGCCGGACGGGGCGACGCTCGCCACCGCCAGCCACGACGGCACGATCAAGTTGTGGGACGTACAGACCGGCCGGGAGCGCGTCACACTCAGAGGCCACCACGACGCAGTCCGCGCCGTGGCCTTCTCGCCCGACGGCCGGCTGCTGGCGTCGGGCGGGCAGGACAACGTGCTAATCCTCTGGGACGTGGCGGCGGCCAAACCTGTCAGCACGCTCGAAGGGCATGAAGGCGCGATCACCTACGTCACTTTTTCGCGCGACGGCCGGCGGCTCGCCACGTCGAGCGCGGGCGGCGTCGTGGGGCTGTGGGACATCGCCTCGGAGCAGGAGGTGGCGACGCTCAAGGGGCACGCGGGCGGCGTCAACGTCGCCGTCTTCTCGCCCGACGGGCAGACGCTCGCCACCGGCGGGCAGGATCGGACGGTGAAGCTCTGGCACGCGCCGGCCGCGAGACGTTAAGCATGCCGCCGCGCGCTCGCCTGTTTGGAGGGGGACGCGCGGCGCTGTTAAGCTGCGCCTAATTCTTAACGGAGGTGCTTATGCGTCTGACCGAGATGGTCGCGTGCGCCGGTTGAGCGGCGAAACTCGCGCCGAGCGAACTCGCCCACGTGCTGGGCGGACTCCACATCCCCAAGCACCCCAATCTGCTGGTCGGCATCGAGACGGCGGACGACGCGGGCGTGTATCTAATCAACGACGACCTCGCGCTCGTGCAGACCGTGGACTTCTTCACGCCCATCGTGGACGACCCTTACGACTACGGCCGCATCGCCGCGCTCAATTCGATCAACGACGTGTGGGCCATGGGCGGCACGCCTGTCACGGCGCTCGCCATCACCTGCTTCCCGAAAAAGGGTTTGGACTTCTCCATCCTCGCCGCCATCATGCGCGGCGGTCTGGACGTGTTGACGGCGCACAACGTCGCGCTTGTCGGCGGGCACAGCGTGGACGACGAGCAGATCATGTTCGGCTACGCCGTCACCGGCACGATCCACCCGCGCCGCGTCATCACCAACCGCGGCGCGCGGGCCGGCGACGCGCTCATCCTCACCAAGCCCGTCGGCACAGGGATAATCTCGACCGGCATCAAGCGCGGGCAGGCCGCGCCCGAAGTGATGCAGGCGTCTCTAGACACGATGCTGCTCGCCGGGCGCGAGGCGGCCGAGGCGATGCAGGAGGCGGGCGCGCACGCGGCGACGGACGTGACCGGCTTCGCGCTCGTCGGGCACGCGTGGGAGCTCGCGCGCGCGAGCGGCGTGACGCTTGAGCTTGAGGCGGCGCGCGTGCCGCTGATTCCCGGCGCGCTGGAGTTGGCCGCGCAGGGGCTGTTGACGAGCGGCGACAAGACCAACCGGCAGTACGTCGGCGCGGACGTGCGCCTGAGCGAGACGATCAACGCGCCGCTCGTCAACCTGCTCTTCGATCCGCAGACGGCCGGCGGGCTGCTAATCTCCGTCGCGCCTGAGCAGGCCCGTGCGCTGCTCGCGCGTCTGCACGAACGCTACCCTGACGCCGCCGTCATCGGGCGCGTCGTCACACGCGGGACACATTCAATCGTGATCGAATAGTTATGCACGAACAATTCTCTCAGACGGAATCACAGCACGACACCGCCGGCCCGCGCCGCGCCAGCGCAACGCGTCGCGTCCGGTCGCTGCTGGTTAAATCACTCGTCTGCTTTGCCTGCGCGTGCACGCTGCTCGGCGAATCGCTCGGCGCGCACTTCTATCTCCCTGAGCCTATCTCCGACGACTTGTGCTCCTTCGGGCCGGCGCAGCAGCAGCAGCAGAGCGCGCCGCCCCGACAACAGGAGAAGCGCCCGGACGCGGACAAGATCGAGCGCCCCGTGAGCGAGCCTTACACGGGCGACCTGTCGATCTTTGAAGACCCAGGGCGGGCGGAGCGTTTGCAGGTCGAGCGCGTGATGGACGTGCTGAAGATGCGGGCGGGCGCGGGCGTTGCGGACATCGGCGCGGGGTCGGGCTGGTTCACGGTGCGCGCGGCGCGGCGCGTCGGCGGCGCGGGGGTGGTCTACGCCGTCGAGATCAATCAGGACTACCTCAAGCACATCGCCGCGCGCGCGACCGAGGAGAACCTGACGAACATACGCACCGTGCTCGGCCGCGCGGACGATCCGCTCCTGCCCGCGACGAGCGTGGACGCCGTGCTGCTGCTAAAGACCTACCACGAGATCGCGCAGCCCATCCGCCTGATGCGTGCCTTGCGCGCGGCGCTCCGGCCCGGCGCGCTCGTCGGCATCATAGACCGCAACGGGCGTGGCGACGATCACGGGCTGGACGCGGCGGCCGTCGTCAAGGAGATGGCGCGCGCCGGTTACGCGCTCGTCGCGCAGTACGATTTCGTCAAGCCCGACCGGATGGATTACTTTCTCGTCTTTCGCGCGGCAGCGTGAGCGGCCGGCGGCGGCGGGACGACTGCCGCCTCAGTCAATGCCGCTGCCAATGCCGCCACCGAAGCTTATTCTGGGCGAGCGTCCGTTGGGCGACGCCTGTTCCGCGAGGACGCTGCGCGCAATCGCCAGCCGCACCGGCAGCCGCGCTTCGAGGCGTTGGAACTTATCCGCGTCGGCGCGGGCGCGGTCGAAGTCCACCGCTGCCAGCAGCGCCAGCGTGAAGCCGCACTGCTCGATCAGACCGCCCCACATGTAGCCATCCTGCAAGCGCAACTCGTCCTGCTCGAACTGCTGCTGCCCGAAGCCGTCAACGGTGGCTGCGGCGGCCAGCAACTCGTTGAGCTGCCCGACCCGCGCCTCGACCAACTCGAAGGCGCGGGCCGGCGCGAGCGGGACGTAAGCCTGCGCGATTTGCAGTTGCCCGGAGAACTGATCCGCGGTCTGTGCGCGCCCGCTTAACAGGTTGGCGGCGTCGTCAACAAGTTGCTGCGCCGTCTGCGTCTGCCCTTTCTCGGCCGCCACGCGGGCCAGGTTGAGCGTGACGTTCACACGCTCGCCGACGTTCGTGATGCGTTCGAGCAGCCGCGCCGCCTGCTCCACGTCGCCGCGCTGGGCGGCGTCCCAGAGCACGCGCTGCTCCAACTCGCGCAACATCTGCGTGCGCTGCTGCCGGTTTTCGACGTGCGTGTTGATGATGTCGCGTGCGCGCTCCACGCCGCCTTCGTTGAAGGCCCGCCAGGCCGCCGCTTGGTACAGTTGGCCGCGCATCTCCGGCGGCGCGCTCGCGGCGGCTTCGAGCAGCGCGTCGAGCGGGCCCGTGTTCAGCAACGGCTGGTACTGCCGCCACAGCGCGGCCTGCGGGTTCACCGCCTGCTCGTACTCCGTCAGCCGGCGGCGCAGGGTCGCGGCCTGCGCAGGCGCATAACGCTCCACCTCCGGCAGCGCCTGCTGCAAGGCCGAGACGAGGCTGTAGAGGTTGCCCGACTGGCGCTGCACGACTGTCGGGTTGAGCACGGCGCGCACCATCGTGTTGATGAGATCGCGGCGCGTCTCGTCGGCCACGTGCAGTTGGCGCGGGTTGGGCAGGCTGGCGATGTTCTTCCCGTCGCCCTGGGCCGCTTCGGCGCGCGTCGTCTGCAACAGGTAAGAGGCCACGTTCGCCGCCATGTAATCGCTGGCGAAGTCCGCGGTGCGCAGGCGCTGGACGATCTCGGTCGCCAGCCGGTCGGCCGCCTCCGGGTTTTTGCGCCGCAACTGCTCGACGACATTGCCCAGGTTGTACGACAGCCCTTTGCTCAAAGTCTCTTCCGCCAACTGCAACGCCTGCTGCGGGTCGGCGGCGGCGATCTGTTCCGCCAGACTCAGCTCAAGCGCCAACTCAGGATCGGGTTGCCGATAGTTCGTGCCGGGCTGTTCGGGCGGCGGCTGGCGCGTGGCGCGGAGGAAGTCGAGCGCCAGTTTGGGATCGCGCGGGGCGACCATCTGGAGCATCTGCTGGCGTAGCTGCGCGGGCGCGTTGATGAGGTTGTAGTACTGCGGGTCGTCGGGCGTGATGGCACTCATCGCGGCGGCCAGGTTGTTCATCGCCGCGCGGAAGATGTCGCGCGCGCGCGCCTTGTCGCGCGGCCACAGCAACTCGGCGGCCGTCATCTGCAAGCGGATGCGGTTCTCCGGCAGCTTGAGACCCTGCCCCTCGTCCAACACCTCGTCAAGCAGCGCGGATGCCTTACGCTCAAGCTCCTTGTCCACCTTGCGCGGCTCGGCGCGCTGCGCCGGCGCTGGTCTCGTTGTCACTATCTGCGCGCGCGCGGCCGGCAGCAGGAGCAGGAGTGAAAACAGGCCGGCGGTCAACAATCTTGTGTGGCTCATCACCACCTCACGTCAGGAAGAATTGGGCTGGCGGTCTGGCAACGGGCGACGGAAACGGCGCGGCGCTGACCGGGCGTATGCCCGGCACAAACTGTTCACGCGCTCGCCGTGCCCCTATGCGATGCGGGGACGTGGCGGGAGGGATGCTCGGCGCGGGCGGCAAGAAGTTCGGAAGGCGGGGCTGACGGCGGCGCATGTCCTGCTCGCCTAACACCCGTCGCGCCGCCAACTACCAGCGTGACGACTACGCCTGGCCTTCTGCTTCGGCCTCTTCCTTCTTCCGCGTCCACATCCCCGCCAGGTCGTTCGCCTCGGCCAGCGTGAGGTTGTCGTAGATGTCGGCCGAGTCCTGCACTTCGCCGCCCTCCAACTCGCACACCTGCCAGTCCGGCGCGTTCGGATCAGTCCCGGCCCGGCCCGGCGTCACACGCACCTCGTAAGTCACGTTCGCGTTCGTTTCTTTCTCGTCCATTAAGCTGAGTTCCCTTTCGTCCCTTCATCCGTGCTGAATTGAGCGCAGCATAACTAACACCGGCGCCCGCCCGCTGGCAACTCGCGCGCGCCAATTGCCGGCGCGCGGGCAGACGGCCGGCCCGCGTTTACGTTCACGCTTCCGCCGCTTCGGGCCAGACGCGTGCGCGTCCCTCGCGCGCGAGCAAGTCCGCGAGGAAAGCGCGCGTGTGCGGCGCGGCGTAGCCGACGAGACCCGCGCACGCGCCTTTTTCGGCCTGCGGGCCGCACAACTCCGCGCACAGGCGCGCGAGCGACGCGGCGTCGTCCACGTCGTACCAGGCGGGCAGCAAACCAACGTCAAGCTCAAGCTCCGCGGCGCGCGCGACCGTCTGCGCCAGCACGCGCCCCGTGCTCCACTCAATCCCCTCGAACAGACGCAGGTGCGCACGTTTCAACCCGACGAGGTAGTAGCCACCGTCCTCCGCCGGCCCCAGCAACACGCGGTCGCCCACCCGCGCCAACTCCCTGACCGCCGCCACGAGCGCCGCGCGCGGCAGCGTCGGGCTGTCCGCGCCGACCAGACACACCGCGTCGTAGCCCATACCCAACAGGTCGGCCGCCGCATGTTGTAGCCGCGCGCTCAAATCCGCCCCGCGCTGCGCGAGCAGACGAAAACCTTCAGGCAGCAGCCCGGCGAGCGCGCCCTCCGAGCCAGCCGGCGTGTAGACGGCCACGCCGTCCGCGCCGCCGGCTTGCACGACCACGGCTTCGGCCGCGGCCTCCGCGATGTTCGTCGCCGTGTCGCGCAGGAAACAGGCGCTCAAAGCAGCCGCCTCCTCGTGCGTCAGCGGCGGCACGAGCCGCGTCTTCGCCGCGCCCGCCCGCGGTGTCCTCACCACCACGCCGAGCGCGCACCCGCGGCGCGGGCTAACGACTCGCCCCGCCTGTGCCTCAAGCAAAGTGTCCGGCGTTTCCATCTCTTTCGCGTCGCTAGATTGTAGCGGAACTCCCGACCCGCTGGTAACGCGCAGAACGGCCCTCGCGCCCCGCGCGTTTTGCTCCATCTATGCCCACGCGCGGGCGTGCTTTTCCGTCGCACAAGATCGCAAAATTGCCGCCGCGCACCGTGCGGGCACGCACATTTGACAGCCGTCAAAAGGGTGCGTTAACGTGGGCGACAGTTAATCACGCGTCCCGTTCGTCTAGTGGCCTAGGACACCGCCCTTTCACGGCGGCGACACGGGTTCGACTCCCGTACGGGACGCCAAAAATTTTCAACGATTTACAGTCGCCACTTGTGCGGCTGTTTTCGTTTACGGACACCTTAGCGGACACATACCCTCAAAGAAGGTCGCAGACTTATATGCCAGCTTAGAAGGAATATTTCAGGGCTAGCTGTATGCGGCGCGGCGGCGTGATGGTTTGGGTCGCCTGGCCGAAGCCGGGTGCGCCGAGGAAGCGGACGGGGATGCCGTAGTTGGCCCGGTTGATGAGGTTGAAGACTTCCGCGCGGACGTTGATGCGCTGCCCGCTCGGCAGCGCAAATTGTTTGCCGAGCGCGAGGTCTAGCTCGACGATGCCGCCCGCGCGAAAGGTGTTGCGCCCGATGCGGCCGTCGCGGCCGATGGGCGCGAGCAGCGTGGTTGGATCGGTAACGGTCAGGCGCAGGGGCTGACGGCGATTGCCCGTCTGTACTATGCCGTTCGTGGTGTCGAGGCGGTCGGTCAGGTTGCCGTCGAGGTTCACGTCGAAGATGGAGTTGACGGTGAAGGGCTGCCCCGTGTGCAGGTAGCCTGTGCCCGCGATCTGCATGCCGCCGAGGAAAGCCCGGAGCGCGCGCCCGCCGAACTCGGGTAAGTCGTAAGTGAAGTTGTACGAGACGCGGTGGCGCACGTCGAAGTTCGCAGGCCCGCGCTCGCCCGCGAAGGTCAGGCTGTTCTGCGGGAGCGCCGGTGCGCCCGCGAGGTCGAACACGTCGGACACGTCGTCGGTCGCGCGTGACAGTGTGTAGGCGAACTGGAATTGGAGTGTGCGGCTGAGGCGGCCGCGCAGTTGCAGTTGCAGCGCGTCGTAGCGCGAGTTGGCCGACGTTTCATAGATCGTGACCGCGCCCGCCTGGCTGACGGGTCGCCCGCCGGTGACGGCGTTGTTCGCGCCCACGCGCTGGCCGGGGCCGAGCGCGACGCCGACGACGTTCGGCGTGCTGTTGACCAGGTTGACGACGGTCGGGATGAGGAACGCGTTCGGGCCGAGGTTCGGCGTCGTGAGGCGCAGGAGGTGTCGCCCCTGCGTGCCGACGTAGGCGGCCGAGAAGACGAGCGCGGCGCTCAGTTGTTGCTCCAAGGTGAAGGCGTAGTGCGCGGCCGCGGGCATCTCGAAGCGGCGCGCGGGGAGCGTGATCTCGAAGCCGCCGGGGAAAGAGTTGTTGACGCCGACGAGGCAGGCGAGCGGGACGGCCGGGTTCAGCCGGTTGAGCGTGTTGCGCTGCGTGAGCGGGAAGAAGCGCACGCCGCCGCCCGCGTCGGGGCAGGTGAAGAAAGGCAGGTTCGGATCGGTAATGTCGAAGCCGACGCCCTCTTGCACGGGCACGCCGCCCGCGAGGTTCAAGGTCAGGAAGTTGGGGAAGACGTTGCGCGACTGGCTGACGACCGCGCCGAGCGGCTGATCGTAGAAGAGGCCGAAGCCGGCGCGCAGGACGGTCGTGCGTGCCGCGCCGAGCAGGTGCGTGGCGTAAGCCAGGCCGACGCGCGGCGCGAAGTTGTCGCGATCAGGCTCGAATATCTGCGCGCGCCCGCCGATGAACGAGTTCAGGCCGGGCACGAGGCTCAGCGACGACGCGTTGAACGTCTGTTCGATGCGGCCGTTCAACTCGCGCGGCGGGGTGTTGTATTCGTAGCGCAGGCCGAAGTTGAGAGACAGGTTGCGGCGCACGCGCCAGTCGTCCTGTGCGAAGAAGTTGTGCTGGTAGTAGCGCAGGTTGATGGCGGAGCCGCCGCCCGCGGTCAGCGCCTGGAAGACGCCGCTCGGTGCGGACGCGGCGGCGAGATCGACGGGGTTGAAGAAGCCGCCGAATTGCTGCGCGCCCGACGCGTCCGTGACGAGCCGCGGCGCACCGCCGAAGACGAGCAGCGGGCGCGCGTTGCGCGGCAGGTCGCTGTTGAGTTCGGTGCGCCGCTCGTCCGCGCCGAAGGCGAGGCTGTGGCGGCTGAGGCGCGCGGTCAGCATGTCGGCGAGTTGGTAGGTGTTGTTGACGCGGCGCTGCGGGAAGTTGAACACGTCCGTGCCGACGGGCGAGAAGCCGACGATGTCCACCTGCCCGACGGGGCCGAGCACGTCTTCCACGCCGAGGTTGAAGAAGCTGGTGTAGAGCACGTTGCCGAACGTGGGCAGCGTGTTGTTGAGGAAGAGGGGCGCGTTCAGCAGGAACTGTCGGTCGCCCGGCGCGAGCGACGGGGCCAGCCGGCTGGGGCTGAGAAACTGCGTGTCGCGGAGTTCGTCGAACACGAGCCGCGTGCGCCCGTAAGAGGCGCGCACCTGGTTGAAGACGGGCGTGGCGCTGCCCGGCGCGCTCAACTCGCTGTTGAGAAAGTTCGACAGATTCTGCGTGCGCACGCGCGCGCGCAGGGCCGAGAAGATCGCGCCGCCTACGGCCGGGATGTCGCGATAGTCGGCCGTGTAGTTGTAGCGCACGGTCACGCCCTGCGCCCGCCGCGCTAGCTCGAAGTTACCGTCCGCCTTGCCGGAGAAGACGCGCCCCTGCCCGCCCGCGGGGAGGACTTGCGTGAGCGTGTTCGCGCCGTAGATGCCCTGCGGGTTGTTGGGCAGCGGAAAGAGACTGAAGACTGCGTCGCCCGCGACGGTTGTGGGGAAGCCGAAGACTGCCGCGCCGGTGAACGGATCGCGCTCCAACCCGCGCGCGCCGCTGCCGAACAGACCCCGCTGCTCGACCGTGGGCACGGCGAAGCTCTGCTCCTTCGTCGCGTTGATCAGTTGGCCTTCACCGGAGACGAAGTAGAAGAGACCGCGCGCGGGCCGCTGCGCGGTGCTCTCTACGAGCGGGCCGCCGAGCACGAGGCCGAACTGCCCGGCGGTGAACGAATCTTCGCCGCCGCTCTGATTCGTCACCATGAGCGCCCGGCCGTTGCGCAGCACGGGTCGCCCACCCGCGCGCAGGGCGGAGGACTGGACGCCGAACGCCGTGTCGAACGGATCGCGCGCATTCAGTTGCGCCGAGTTGAACAGCCCGTAGAGCGCGCCGTGCGTGGAGTTGCCGCCAGACTTGGAGACGGCGTTGACCTGCGCCCCGATGTTCCGGCCGAACTGCGCGGGCGCGAGCAGCGTGATCGCCTGGTACTCTTTGATTGACTCTATCGGCTGCGGGATGAGCGCGACGAAGCCTTGCCTTCTGACGCCGATGTCCTCGTCGTTATTATCCGAGCCATCAACCGTGAAGTTGTTCGCCCGCGACCTCAAGCCATTCACCGCGAATTGCCCGGCACTGCCGACGCCCGCGCCGACGCCCGGCCCCGCGACGCTGCCAAGCGTCTGCGGCGGCGGGGCGACGCCGGGCAGCAGCAGCGCCAACTCGTCGAACGTGCGCACGACCGTGACTGAGCCGAGCGGCAGCGTCGAGACCTCGCGCTCGGTGAACGCGCCCGCGCGCCGCGCGTCCGTGCGGTTCAACTCGGCGACGGCGTCGCGCCGATCAGCGTCGGCGGTGGCGACAGTCGGCGGCGCGGCGGTGCGCGGCGGCGTGGCCGTCGGTACGGCGGTTGGCGTAGTGGTCGGCGTGGCTGGTATCGGCGGCTCTGGTTCGAGCGCGAACGGGATGGGCACGACCTGGTTCGGCTGCGAGGTGTAGAGCCGCTGCTCCTTCTCCTGTACGACGAAGCCGGCGGCGGTCACGCGGATGGTATAGACGCCGGGCGGGAGCAGTCCTTGATAGAAACGCCCTTGCGCGTCCGTGCGGCGGCGCAGGGTGACGCCGCTCGCCTGGTTGATGATCTCGACCAGCGCGCCGGGGATGCGCGCGCCCGTCCGGCCGTGGCTGACCGTGCCCTCGAACGCGCCCGTCACCGTGTCCTGCGCGCGCGCGGCGAGCGCGCAGGCGGCGAGCAACAGGGTGAGGGAGCACAGCCGGAGGACGTGGGCAGGACGAACTCTAGTGGGCATCGCTTGTACCTTAGTGGTTCGGGTTGCCGTGCTTATTTCCAGTTGCCGATGAGCATGAACGGGGCCCAGAAGAAGGGGTGCGCGAAGGCCGACTTGTGCCCCGCCCCGGTCTGCGCCCGCTCGCCGCTGACGCCGCGGTTCATCTCGTCGGAGAGGCCGCGGCTGCGGTTGTCGGAGGCGGCGGCCTTGTTCGCGCCGTAGAGCAGCGCGAGCTGCGCCTGCCGGAGCGCCTCGGCCTTGGGCGTGCCCTCCTGCGCGTCGCGGATTTCGTAGAACTTCTGCATCAGCAGTTGCGTGCTTGCGTCCGCCACGGGCCACAGCGAGGCGATGACCGCCTTCGCGCCCTGGCGCTGCGCGACCATGCCGAGGCCGTCAATCTCGCGCCCGTCCGCGCCCGCGCCGCCCGACGCCGTGTCGCACGCCGAGAGCGTTAAGAGTTCCACGCCGCCGAACATGTTCGACTCGTTCTTGATCTGCGCGAGCGACAGGTGCGAGCCATCGCCGACGAGCAGGAACGACTCGGTCTCGTTGCCGGGCCGGAATGCGAAGTGGCTGGCGATGTGCACGACCGGGTAACGCTGCCGCAGGGCCGTCTTGAAGTTGTCGAGGGTGAACGCGTCGTCGAGCATGATCTTGCCGGGCAGCACGCCGGCCGCGTGCGCCGCGCCGTCGCCGTCCTCGCGGAAGATGGCGTGCAACTCCTGCGGCACGGCGGGCAGGGCGTTAAAGCCCGGCTGCGCCTTCGACACGCCGAAACCCATGCCCTTCCACTTCGGCGCGGGCTGATCCTTCAGCCGCGCCAGGCTGGCCGGCGTGAAGACCTCGTTGCGGTACTGCTCGACGAGATAATGCTGCCCGTCGTGCAGCGCCGCCATCGGCACGTAGCGCAGCACGCCGTCCAGCGACCACATCAGGGTCTCCGCTCCCGCGTCCCGCAAATCTTTCGCGACAGGGCCGAGGACGATCTTGTAAAGCTCCTGCGCGAGCGGCAGCGGGTCGCGCCGCGGGTCTTGCAGCACCTCGCGGAAGGCGGCGACCTTGCGCGCCAACTCCGCGCCCGTGATCGGGTACTCGAAGGCGCGCTGCACGTCGGGCGTGATCAGGATGATGCGATACTTGTCCGCGCCGACCAGCGTGTAGAGCGCGACCGCGCCGTGCCCCAACTCGCGCAGGTCTTCCGCCAGCCCCTGCGCCTCGCGGAACTCCTCGGCGCGCGCGGCCTGTTTCGTGTCGCCCAGTTCATTCGCCAGACGGGTGAGGAACTTCTCGAACGCCTGATGCGCAATCGTCAACTCCGAGTCGAGACTGCGCAGGCGTTCTTCCTCGGCGGCCGTGCGCACGGGCTTGCTGAGCAGCTCGCCGCGCTCGCGCCCGCGCAAGGTCAACTGCCCCGCGACCTCTTCGTAACGCTTCTGCCACTCCATCTCCTCGCTGGTCGCGGGCGCGGCGGTCGGGCTGCTGTTGTTGTCGCCGCTGCCCAACTCAAGGCCGCGCGTCAGCAACTCGTGGTACTCCTCCTCCTTCAGCATGTTGAGCACCTGCTGCGCTTCGGGCAGACGGCCGGCCGTGATCAGCAGGTCGGCGAGCGTGCGGTAGGTGTCAGACTTGGAGCGGAGGAAAGTCTTCTGCGTGTCCTGCTCAAGGGCCATCTCTTTGAAGCGCGTGCGCAGCGACTGGTAGACGTTGATCGCCTGCTTGCCGTAGAAGATGGCCGCGGCCGGGCGCTGCAAATTCTGCCACGCGGCCATCATGCTGCTGAGCGCGTCGCCTTCGGCGTAAGGGTTGCGCAGCTCGCGCTCCGCGGCGAGCGCGTCGGTGAAGTAAGCCAGCGCCTCGTGCCGCTCGTCCGCGCTCGTGCCCAGATCGTTATAGACCATGCCGATGATGGTGCGCGCGCGCGCCGCGTTGACGCGCGTGCGGGCCGCCTCGTAGAGCTTGAGCGCGCGTTCGAGGTACGCGAGCGCCGGCCGCTTGTCGCCGAGTTCGTGATAGTAGAGCCAGCCGACGTTCTCCGCCACGGCCGCCTCCTGCCTGGTCGCGCCGAGCGTGTGCAACAACTCGACCTCCGCCTTGTAGCTATCAATCGCGCTTCTGTACTCGCGCAGTGAGCTATAGGTCGCGCCCAGATTGCCGAGCGTGCGCGCGACCGCGCTCGTGTCGCCCACCGCCTGCCACGCCCTCTGCGCCGTCTCGTACTCCGCGAGCGCGCGGCGCAGGGCGTCGGCCGTCCCCGCGCCGTACTGCAACTGCGCGCCGCGCGCGGTCGCCCGCTCGGCGACGATGCGATCCTGATCCTGCGGCGTGGCCGCGCGTTGTTCGTCGAGTTGGATTTCGTAACGGCCGGCGGCCGCGCCGTCGCTGAGCGCCCGGACGGTGACGGTGTAAACGCCGCTGTCGGCCGCGACGGCGGCCAGCGGCTCAGGCACGAGCGTGCCGCTCAGGCGTGTGACTTCGAGCAGTTGGCGCGCGGCCGGGTCGGCGAGGCGCACGACCAGATCAACGCCCTGCTGTTCGACGCTCACGCTCAAGTACTGCCCGGCGCGCGCCGACACCTGATACTGATGCTGCTCGCCGCCCCGCAACGCCCTGGCGACGGGCTGATTGAGGATAAGTACGGTTGCACTCTGCGCGCCGCCAGTGCCGGCGGCTTGCCGTGTTGCCACCGGGCGCGCTAATGCCGGCGTGAGCACCGACAATAACAGGCCGACAGCGCAGGCCGCCTTGAGCGGCCCGCGTGTTTGCAGTGGAGACAGTTGAGAGATCATTACCTGTCTTCATCCCTCGCGGGCAACACCGGCGACGCACGCGCCCCGTGTTACTGCGCCGGGCCGAACCGGAGTCTGTACTCGGTTGAGTTCATAAACCCGTTGACCATTGTGCGGAAGTCGTCTGGATGCGCCGTCAAATAGTTGACCCACGCGTTGAACCCCGGCGTGTCCGGCGTGCGTCGCAAGTACCCGTAGTACTGCGCCGCGACGAAGGCGTTGAGCGCCTCCGCGCCCAGACCCACCTGATCCGATTGCACCACGGCGCGCAATACCTGCGCCCTGGTGAGCGCCCCGGCCGTCAACTGGCCGGTTAACTGGCCTTGGGTCAGCGTCACCTTCGTCGCCCCCTCCGGGTTCTGCGGGTCGGGCGTCGTGATCTGCGCCAAGTTGTAGCGGGCGAACAGCGCCCCGACGTAGGCGTCATTCGTCATCGTCGCCGGGTAGAGCGCCACGAACTCCTGCCGCTGGACGAAGTCGGTAGCGAAGGCGGCGCGCTTGGCGGCCGCCTCCGCGCCCGTCCGCCCCGTGACGGCACGCAAGTCCTGGGCGAACTCGGCGTACCTTGGCAGCCGATTCAGTGCCGCCCGGTAGAAGACGATGGTGTAGACGCCCTTGTCCTTAAACTCCGGCGAGCCGAAGAACGCGCCCGAAATCGTGATGCGATCACAAGCGGCCGAAGGCGCGTTCGGGTCTAAGTTGTTCACGTCCGGGCAGCCGTTCAAGAGGTTCAAATAGGCGTTGAAGCCGCCCTGATCCGGCTCGCGGGCGAGGAAATCCAGGTAGTTTTGGCGCACGAAGAAGGGGGACGAGAAGACGGGGTTAGGGGTCGTGGCCGTGTCGTTGTCCGTCAGCGTCACGGTGGCGGTGGCAGGTGTGCCGAGCGTGGCCCCGTTGGGAGTTGACAGCGTGACCTGAAACGTCTCGCTCGGCTCGACGTGGGCATCGTCTATGAGCGGGACAGCGATGGTCTTCTGCGTGTCGCCGGGATTAAAGGTCAAGGTGTCTAAGCTGGTCGCGTAGTCGCAGCGGGCGAAGGCGACGCCGGGCAAAGTCGTCGTGTTGTCGCAGCGCACCGCCGCCGAGTTATCAACGGTCGCGTAAGCAACCGTCGAAGTGACTGCGAGATTGCCCGTGCGTGTGACGACGAGCAGGGCGCTCGTCGCCGCCTCGCTGAAGGTGTAGTCCGCCGCGCTGAACTGCACGATAGGTTGCGCGTCGTCGTTGTTGATCGTGCCCGTGCCTTGCGGGCGCGCGATGGTGGCGTTGGCCGGGTTCGAGAGCGTGACCGTGAAAGTCTCGTTCGGCTCGACGGTGGTGTCGCCGTTGACCGATACGCTGATTTGCTTGCCGGTCTCGCCGGGGTTGAAGGTTAACGTCCCAGACGCCGCGGTGTAGTCGCTGCCGGCGGTGGCCGTCCCGTTCGCCGTCGCATAATCAACGGTGACGGTGCGCCCGCTCGCCGCGGAGAGGGTGACGGCGAAGGTGAAGGCGGACGCGCCGCTGTTGCCTTCGTTCTGGGCCACGTCATTGATGGCGAGACTCGGCGGCGGATCGTCGTCCGTGATGGTCAGCACGGCCGTCGTCTGTGTGCCGAGCGCCGCGCCGCCCGTCGGGTTCGAGAGCGTCAGGTTAACGGTCTCGTCCGGCTCGTCGAGCGCGTCGTTCGTAATCGGCACGCTGAAAGTCTTAGCGGCCACGTCGCCGTCCGCCCAGGTGAGCGTGCTGGAAGCGGTCGTGTAGTCGCTGCCCGCCGTGGCGCTGCCATTCGCCGTCGCGTAAGCGACCGAGACCGCCCCGCCGCTGCCGCCCGTGCGCGTCACCGTGATCAGTGCGCTCCCGCCGCCCTCGTTCACGCTGAAGGCGGCTGCGCCGAATTGGAGCGTGCCCGGCGGCGGGGCAGTCACCGGCAGACAGGCGGAGAACTCGGAGGTGTTGCCCTGCGAGTCTGTGGCCGTCGTGTTGATGACGCCGCTCGTCGTGCCCAGCGGGAAGCTGAAGGGGAAGCTGAACGGCGCGTTGCCCTGCGCGTCAGTCACCACGCCGGGTACTTTGCCGAAGGCCAGCGGCGGCGACTGTACTTGGTTGTTGACGCACTGCGGCGCGGGACTGAAGTACCAGTTGATGACGAAGGTCGTGTTCGGCGTGCTGTTGAGCGTGCCGTTGACCGTGACGGTCGCCTGCGGGCTGATGGCCTCCGGCGCGGCGGCCTCACCCGGCGGCGGCGCAGTCGGCGGGCCCGTGGCAGTCAGCACGGGGAAGTTCTGTTGCAGGTTCGCGCCGCCGTCCGTGTCCTGCGGATCGTTGGGCGTGATGCCGCTCGTGCCGAGGTCTATGCCGAGCGAGCCGTTGCGATAGATCGTGTTCGTATCAATGGTGATGCGGATGCCGGGGTTGCCGGGGTCGGTCGTAGTGTTCGGGATGAAGATGCCGCTCCCGCCGTTGAAGGCGATCCGGTTATCCTGGATCAGGTTATTGTCCGAGTTCACGTTGATGAAAATCCCGTGCAGGTCGTTACCCACAGGGTTGTTGCCCGTCACGTCCGTGCCGATGTAATTACCCAACACCTGATTCAGCGTCACCGGCTTGTTAAAGCCCACGTCAATCCCGTTCGTGTGATTGCCGGAGATGAGATTGCGCGCGGCCGCGGTCGTGCCGCCTACGGTGTTGCCGGACGCGCCGTCTTCGAGTAAGACGCCCTCGTGCGCGTTACCTAGGGAGGCCGTGCCGCTGGCGTTCGTGCCGACGAAGTTGCCCTGCACGAGGTTGCCCGTCGCGCCCGTCTGGAAGGGGAAGGTGCTGACGGCCAGACCCGAAGTGCGGCCCGTGCCGCCGAAACCGTTAGCCGAGATGAGGTTGCCTGCGCCCGCCGTCGTCCCGCCGATGGTGTTGTTGACGCCGCCGCCGACGTACACGCCCTCGAAGGCGTTGCCGAGCGCGACCGTGCCCGTCACGTCAGTCCCGATGTAGTTGCCCTGCACGACGTTGTTGACCGAACCCGCGATGAGGATACGAATGCCGTGCGCCTTGTTGCCCGAAATGACGTTGCGCGCGGCGGCCGTCGTCCCGCCGATGCGGTTGTTGGCCGACTGCGTGTTGGGCGGGACTTCGCCGACCCCGATGCCGCGAAAATCATTGCCCAGGGCGATCTTCCCGGTCACGTCCGTGCCGATGTAATTCCCTTCGACGATGTTGCCGGGATTCTGGAACAGCGACAGCCCGTCGCTGTGAAAGCGGTTGATGACGAAACCGCGCACGGTGGAACTGCCGGCGTAGATGGCGAAGGCCGGGTAGTCTTTCGTGTTGCTGATCCCGTTCAACTCGATCAGCGGCTGGCCAGCGTAGCCCGGCTGGGTGGTGGCGTCTATGGTGACGGGGTCGGACAGGAGCGGCAGGTTCGACAGCATCGTGATCGTTTTGACGCCCGAACCAATGTGGAAGGTGATCGTGTCCGCGCCGGGGTTGGCCTCGGAGTTGAGCACGGCCTGCCGCAGCGAGCCGGGGCCGGTATCGTTCGTGTTCGTCACGTCGAACGTCATGGCGGCGGTCGTTCCGATTGTCACCGGCGCGCTCTGGCCGCTATCGAGCACCACGAGATCGCTGAACGCGTCCGAGTTCAGCCGCATCGGCAGCGCGGCCACGGGCGCACCGCCCTCCGTGTCCAGCGCGGCCAGTTCGGCCGTCGGGGCGGCTGTGACGGCGGCGCTGTCGGCCGGCCCATTCGCGTCTTTCGGCTGCGCGGGGTGCATGATCCGCAGCCGCCCGGCCGCATCAAGCGCCACCAGTTCGTCGCCCGGCAGACTGGACACCTTGGCGCTGATAAGTTGTGTCGCTCCGGGCCAGCCATCGCCCGGCAAGGTATCGCGCTGCCACTCCGCGCCGCGGACAGCGCCCTGCTTCAACGCCCCGCCCTGATTATGGCTGAGCAGGTGCGCCGTGCCGTCCTCTAAGAGCAGCGCAATCTCCGTCTGCTGCCGCGCCTTGAAATTGCCCAGCGCGAGCGACCTGATGCCGGCCGCGAAAGCTTGTCTTTCGAGCCGCGCCGGTCGCACTTTCGCGCGTGAGTCTGCGTCGCCCGTGAGTTGTCGGTCGCGCCCGTGCATGATCATCAACTCGCGCCCGGCGGCCGCCGCCAAGTCCATCTCGTAACTGTCGTCCAACTGTCCCAGGGCCAGTGCCGTCACCGCCGACGGCGCACGAATTATCTCCGGCGCACTCTTCAGCGCGCCGTGCGGCCCCTCGAAGACCAACACCTGCGCGCCGGTCTGCGCGCTGATCCCGACGACCACATCGGTCAACCCGTCCGCGCGGTTAACTTCGCCGGTTGTGAGCGCGGTGACTGCGCCGCGCAGGGCGATTGTTTGCGGCGGGCCGAAGCCGCCGCGCCCGTCGCCCGCGAGCAGGTGTAGCGAAGCGTCGCCGCGGCTGGCGAAGACCACGTCCCAGTGGCCGTCGGCGTCGAAGTCGCCGCCGCCGATGAAGTCCGGCGCGGTGTCGAGCGCGAAGACCTGGGCGGGCGAGAGGAACGGCGCGGCGGTGTAAGTTCCTGCGGCTTTACGCTGCTGCGCTTCGGGCGCGTTGGGATAGATGGCGTCCACGTTGCCGCGGAGCAGCGTGAGCGCGCCGCCCTGTTGCGTCGCGTAACCGCCGACAAGGTCGGGCACGCCGTCCTCGTCAAAATCGGCGGTGGTCAGGGAGAGCGGGGTCGCCTCGTTACGTTCCAGCGCGGCTCGCGCTTCGGCCGCGCCGGTGTAACTCGTCAGCACCGCGCGCCCGTCGGTGAGATGCACGTAGGGGCCGCCGCGCCCCGCAGCGGACACGCTGACCTGCTCGCTCAGGCGCGCGGGCGCTGCCTGCCCCACCGGGGCCGAAGCCGCGCCGACAAACCGGCTCGCCGGCCAGGCTAGTAGCAGGCCCAATGTCACGAAAGCTAGCGCGAGCCGTCGGTCTCTTGACTTCAGACTACGCGGCTGCACGACACGACGTGGGAGCTGGGGGGTTCGCATTGGCTCTCTGCGCGTGCTGACAAAGGGAACTTAAAGGCCGAAGGTCAACAACGTTAGCGGGTCACCTTGGGCGGTGACAGTTGCAGGATTACGCTTGTCGCGTCCGCGCGGCGTTTGTCGGGCCGCGCCGGACAGACTCGGACGAACGTTGGGAGCATACATTAGTGTGCGCGGCACTAAATGTCAAAAAAGTTCGAGCGGCAGTAGCGGTTCACGTTGGCTTGAGGGAGGGGCGGGCGGCGCTCACCACAGAGGCACGGAGGGCACGGAAGATGCACAGAGAAAGACAAGCCTCCGTGCTCCCTCTGCGTCCTCTGTGCCTCTGTGGTGTATCACCGTGCTATTCATTCAACCTAAACTGCACCACTACCCGAGCGGCGCGCGCACACTTACGCCAGCGCGCCCGTGCGGGTCGGCATAGATCATTGACAGACGGCTATTAGAGCATCCTAACCAATGCTAAAAGCATCTATGCTTATCTGTCTGAGAGGGCAGAGGATATACTAACTTGTGCGCGCAGGTTGTAACCCGTACAATTAGCCCTGCACGAACTTTCATGGCGGCGGCGCGGTTCGACTCGCGTGCCTGACGCCAACAGCTTGGCCGGGCGCGGCACGACGCGGACGGCTCGCAGGATCACGAGGCCGCCGCGCTGTGCAGTTCGAGAGCGCGCCGACGGCCTCGAAGTTTTTTATTGAGACAGGATTTCACATCATGATCAGACGCGCGTTTAGCTTACTCGCCATTGCTTTCGCCCTCATATTTTTTACGGCCCCGCCGCCGGTCGCGGCGCAGGCGGCGCGCGGCAACGACGTGGTCATCGTGCTGCCGTTCGAGAACCAGTCTAACCGGGGCGAGTTCAACTGGATCGGCGCGAGCTTCGCCGACGCGCTGACCGAGTTGCTGAACGTGCCCGGTCTGTCCGTCGTCTCGACGGACGAGCGCGAGCTGACTTATCAACGCCTGCGCCTGCCACTCTCGTCCGTGCCCTCGCGCGCGACGGCGATCAAGATCGCGCAGGAGGCCAAGGCCACGCTCGTCGTCTTAGGCACGTATGACGTGACGCCGCGGCAGGACGACAAGTCGCTGCCGGAGATTCGCGGGACGGCGCGCGTCGTGCGCATCAACGAGGGGCGGCTCGCGGGCGACGTGATGCCGGACGGGCGCTGGGCTTGGCGGCCTTACGACTTCGGCGGCCCGCTCGCCAACCTGCAAAAGATGGAGGGCACGCTCGCCTACCAGATTCTCTACCAGCGCGACAAGGCGCTGCCCTTCTCGCTGGTCAAAATTCTGGAGCAGGCGACCAAAGTGCCGCCCCGTGCCCTGGAGAGTTTCGCCAAGGGCGTGATGACCGAGGACAAGGAGAAGCGTTCAAACTATTTGCAGAACGCGCTCAAGGAGTACGCGAAGGTGAACGCGGGCGCGGTCTATCCGCAGGCGGCGTTTGAGTTGGGCAATCTTTATTACCAGCAGGAAGACTGGAAGAAGGCCAACGAGTACTACACGAAGCTGCAACCGAAAGACCCGCACTACGCCGAGGCGAGCTTCTACGCCGCGCTCGCCTACTGGCGCATGCACGATCTGCCGAATGCGCTCGCGCTGATCGCGCCGCTCACCTCGGACGTGCCGCTCACGGGCATTTACAACAACGCGGGCGCGCTCTCGGCGCAGGCCGCGCGCGCCGAGAAGGCCCCGGCCGAGCGCGAGCGTTTGTTGAAGCAGGCGCTCACGTTCCTCGAACGCGCGCGCGACACCGCGCCCGACGACCCGTCCGTCCGCTACAACTACGCCTACGCGCTCTTCCTCGCCGGCAAGTACGTGGAGGCCGCCGATCAACTCCGCGCCGTCATCACGCAAGCGCCGCGCGACGGCGGCGACGCATTCTTCCTGCTGGCCAAGGCGCTCGAACACGCCGGGCAAACCGAGCAGGCCGCGAACGCCGACAACGAGGCGCGGCGCTACATGCAGAACTACGCGGCGGCGCAGACCGAGTGGCAGAAGTCGCAGTCCATCGCGGCCGTGCCGCTGCGCCTGAACCAGCGGTTCGATCTGAACGACTACATCGCGGCCGTGAACCTGCAAAACGCCGCCACGATTGAGCCGATAGGCGCGAGCGCGCAGGACTCGCTCGCCAAGGCCAAGGAACTCTACCAGGCAGGCAACGACGACGACGCGCTGTCTGAGTTAAACCGCACGCTGCTCGTCGAGCCGATGAACGCAGAGGCGCACCTGATGCTGGGGCGCATCTACCAGCGGCGCGGCGACCTGCAACGCGCCGTCGCGTCTTTAAAGACCGCACTCTTCTGGTCGGAGCAGAAGCTGATAGACGCGCACATCCTCCTGGGGCGCATCTTCCTCGAACGCGGCGACCGCGCGCAGGCCCTGACGCACGCCCGCGCCGCCATCCAACTCGACCCCAACAACCAGGAGGCCATCGCCCTCCAACGCCAGGTCGAGACGGGGGCGAAGTGAAGGATGGGGGATGAGGGATGAGGGATGAAGGCTTGGTGCTTATGTTGAACTATCTTCTTTCATCCCTCATCCCTCATCCCTCATCCCTTTTTCTGCTCGCGGTGCTCGTTATGGTTGCGGCGTGGTCGCGGCATAAGAAGAAGGGCGCGGGGCGCGTGCTTGATCTGACGGGTCGGGTCGGGTCGGTAGCGGCGGCGTTGCGGCCAGAGGGCGCGGTGCTGGTGGCGGGCGAGTTGTGGCGGGCGCGGGTGCGTTCGGGCGAGTATGTCGAGCGCGGGCGCGTGCGCGTCGTGGGTGCGCGCGGGCATCTGCTGGAAGTCGAGGCGGAAAGTTAAGCGCGCGGGTGGCTTTATTCATCCTGCCATGTCCACCGGAGCACACGACGAGACTGCGCACACGCGCCACTCGGCGCTCGCAGAGTTTCAGCGCGACGAGCGCCGGCCCGCCGTCGTGCTGTTAGCCATCCTGCTCGTCGCGGCGGCCTTCTTCGCGCTCGGCATCATGGTCGGGCGCTGGACGGCGACCGACGCCGCGCGCGAGCGAGGCGCGGGCATACAGACGAACGCGACGCCCGCCCCGACAAACTAAGCGCGCCCGCTTTCCGGAACACCATCTCTTTGTGGCACGCCGGGTGCTTTAAGTGACAGCGGCAAGCACGGACGAAGTTAAACCGTGACCCCGCCGCCTTCACTTCTCTGGACGTAGCCTGCCGCTACGCCAGCCGCCCGCCGAGCGACCCTATCTAATTCATTTCTTTCGGAACCCGGTGACCTGCCGGGTTCTCCCGCTTTTGGGGCAATTTTTAATTTCCGCGTCATAGCACCAGCACGCGGACGAGGCGACGCGGCCGCTCGCGTGCGTCGCCCGGCGGCGACTGCGGGCCAACGGGCGTTGTCAAAGTGACAATAATTGTCGCGCGGCGGGTGACAAATTTCAGTCTCATTGCCCTAAATCGTCTATCCCTTAACGCATTTTGGTGAGTGCCGGCCGGCGCGCGAAAAAATTTCTCGTGCTGCCGTTTGCCGCACGGCGTTGCGTTTGACCGCAGCACGATGACGCGCACGCGCAGCCTCTGTTAAACTCCGACGCGTGCAGGACGCCGTTGTGCCACTCGACGCGCCGGCCGTTCGGCGGCGGCGGCGCGCGCGCCTTGTCTCGCTCACGCGCTCCGCCGCGCCGACGCGCGCGGAGTTCGCGTCCGCCGTCCTCGCCGCGTTGCTGCTCGTCCTCGCCTTTCCAGACTTCGATCTCTGGCCGCTCGCGTGGGTCGGACTCGCGCCGCTGCTCGTCGCCATCGCGCGCCGCCCGCGGGCGCGGCAAGCCTTCGTGCTTGGCTGGACGACCGGCGCGCTCTTCTTCTACGCCTCATGCTGGTGGCTCACTTACTCGATGATCCACTACGGCGGTCTGCCGGCGGCGCTCGCCTTCGCGCTGCTCGTGCCGGGCGCTCTGATCCTCGGTCTGTTCCCCGCCGTCTTCTGTCTCGCGCTCGCGCGCATGTGCGCGCGTTGGGGCACGCGTGCGTTGTTCGTCGCGCCGCCGCTCTGGGTCGCGCTTGAGTGGGCGCGGCTCGGCGCGACCGGGCAACTCTGGAACGCCGTCGGCTACTCGCAGGCATATCACCCCGCGCTCATCCAGACGGCGCGCTGGGGCGGCGTCTACGCGGTCGGCTTTCTGCTCCTGACGACCAACGCCGCGCTCGCCGCCGCAGTCGTGCGGCGGGGCACGCGCGGACTTTTATCCGCACTACCCGCAGTCTCGCTCGTTGCCCTGATCGTCGCGCTGCCAAACTTGACGGACGGCGGCCAGCCGCGTAACGACCCGCCGGATCAAACAACGACAGTCGTTATCGCGGTGCAACCGAACGTGCCCGTCAGCTTCGAGCGTTCGCCCGAAGAGACGGCCGCGCTCGTCGCACGCCACCTCACGCTGAGCGCCGACGCCCTGCGCGAATGGGACGAACAGCAGGCCCGCGCGAGCAAGGAAGCGATTGCCGAAGGTGTTGCTCCACAACCCGCGCGCGCCTCATCTACCCCACCGCGCGTCGTCATCTGGCCCGAGTCGCCGATGAACTTCACTTACGCGCGCGACACGGAGTTTCGCGAACTCGTCGGCGCGTTCGCGCGCGGGCATCACGCGGCGGTGCTGTTCAACTCGCAGGAGCCTGCGCCCGCGGGCGGCGCGTACAATTCGGCCGTGCTGGTGGACGCAGAGGGCCGGCTCGCGGCGCAGTATGATAAGATTCGCCTGCTGCCGTTTGGCGAGTACGTGCCGCTGCCGCGCTGGTTTCCCGGCGCGTGGCTGTTGACGGGCATGGTCGGCGATTTCACGCCGGGCACGAAGTACCCGTTGATGCCGTTCGGCACGACGCGTGCGGGCGTCTTTATCTGTTTCGAGTCGGCGTTTCCGTCCATCGCGCGCACGTTCACACGCGCGGGCGCGGATGCGCTGGTCAACATCTCGAACGACGGTTATCTCGGCCGCACGCCGGTCTTGCGGCAGCACATGGCGAACGCGATCTTTCGCGCGGTCGAGAACAGGCGTCCCGTGCTGCGCGTGACGAACACCGGCATCAGCGCGCTGATCACGCCGCGCGGCGAGGCGCTTGAGGCGACGAATAGTTTCGAGCCGGCCGTGCGCACGTGGATGGTGGCGCGCGCGCCGGACGGTCAGACCTTTTACACGCGGCACGGCGACCTGTTCGTCGCGCTCTGCGCCGTCGTCAGCGCGCTGCTTTTTGTCAGCAGTCAGTTGGCCGTCGTCCGTCGTTCTTCCGCCGCGCGTTGAAGGTTAAAGATGTGACGAGCAACTAACGGAACATATAACGACGGACAACTGACCACGGACAACGGACAGCTTTTGGAGGCTTAATGATCGAGACGTTATCAGTTCAAGATTTGCGCGTGAGTTACGACGACCTGCGCACGCGCGTCGAGCAGCTTGGGAGGTTTCTTTGATGTCGCGGCGAAGCAAGCGGAGCTAGCGCGCATCGAGCAGCAGGCGAGCGCGCCGGACTTCTGGCAGGATCAGGAGGCGGCGCAAAAGCTCTTGCAGCAGCGCAGCCGCGTCGAAAAGGTCGTGGCCCGGCAGCAGCAGTTCGAGTCGGAGATCGCGGACGCGGGCGTGCTCTTTGAATTCGCGGAGGAGGATGAGGCGAGCCTCCATGAGTTGCGCGAACTGCTCGCGCGGCTCGAACAGGAGATCGCCGAGGCCGAGACGGAGATGCTGCTCTCCGGCGACAACGACGCGCTGAACGCCATCTGCACGATCCATCCGGGCGCAGGCGGCACGGAGTCGCAGGACTGGGCGGAGATGCTCCTGCGCATGTATCTGAAGTGGGCCGAGCGGCGCGGCTTCAAGACCGAGGCGCTGGAATACCAGCCGGGCGAGGAGGCGGGCTTGAAGAGCGCGACGTTCCGCGTCGAGGGCGAGTACGCTTACGGCTTACTGTCGGCCGAGGCGGGCGTCCACCGGCTCGTGCGCATCTCGCCGTTCGATCAGGCGGCAAGGCGGCACACGAGTTTCGCGTCGCTCTTCGTCTCGCCGGAGATCGACGAGAACATCGAGGTCGAGATCAACGAGAAGGACTTGCGCGTGGACACCTATCGCGCGACCGGCGCGGGCGGGCAGCACATCAACACGACCGACTCGGCCGTGCGCATCACGCACCTGCCGACCGGCATCGTCGTCCAGTGCCAGAACCAGCGCTCGCAGCACCAGAACCGCGCCGTCGCCATGCAGGTCTTGCGCTCGCGCCTCTACGAGCTTGAGTTGGAGAAGCGCCGCGCCGAGACGAACGCGCTCGAAGCCGCGAAGTCCGACATCTCCTTCGGCTCGCAGATCAGAAACTACGTGCTCGCGCCCTACCGCCTGGTGAAGGACGCGCGCACCAAGCTCGAACGCGGCGACGTGGACAGTGTGCTCGCGGGCGACCTAGACGATTTCATCAAGGCATATCTGCTGGCAAAGAAGCGGCATGAGGCGTAAGGATTTGTCCGTTGTCAGTGGTCAGTTGTCCGTTGTGCTTCCTGCGTGCGTTGCACGCTGAAGATTGCACGGCGAGTGACGAGACGAAAGCAACGGACAACTGACCACTGACAACGGACAGCTTTTATGGCCATTACACAGTCCGACGCGCGGCCCAAGCCGCCGCAAGCACTCGCGCCGCGCAACACGCGGCTTAACGAGATCGTCGCCATCGCTCTCTTCGCGCTCGGCGCGCTCTTGTTGCTGTGCCTCGTCTTCTTCAACCCGAACGACAACTCGCTGAACTCGACCGGCGCGACCGCGACGCGCAACCTGGTCGGGCCTGTCGGCGCTTATGTCGCCGACGCGCTGTTGCAGACGTTCGGGCTGGCCGCGTACCTGCTGCCGGTGCTGCTCTTCGCGCTCGCGTGGCGACGCTTCCGCACGCGCCGCCTGCACGCGCCGCTCCTGCGCGTCGTCGGACTCGTCACCATCATGCTCGCCGCATCTTCGCTGCTCGCGCTCTTTAGCTTCCCGCTGCTCTTCGACCGCCGCGTGCGCGCGGGCGGCATGCTCGGCACGCTCGTCGCCGACACGCTCGCGGGCGCGCTGAACACGGTCGGCGCAGGCGTACTGCTCGCGGCCGTCGCCGCGACCGGCGTGCTGCTGGCGACCAACTTCTCGTTCGCGCGCGCCTTCGAGCGCCTCGCTGCGCTCCCCGGCGGGCGCTTCGATCTCTTCCGTCGCCTGCCCGAACGCTTCCGCGCATGGCGGGCCGCGCGCCGCGCGCTCGCCGAGCAACGCGCCACAGAGCGTCAGGCGGCCCGCGCCGGGCGCGAAGCGGCCCGCGTCGCCGCGCGAGACGCGCAGAACCGCACGCTGGCGAACCGCGTCGAGGAGTTCATGCGCGAGACCGAACCAGAGGCCGCGCCCGCCGCATCTGCCATCCGGCGCGCGGCCGCGGCGGCCGAATCTTCGGCCGCACAGCCCGTCGTGCGGACAGAAAATGATGCGGCGTTCGCCGCCGCGACCGCGACGCCCGCCGTCGGCGAGCCGGTTGCAACCGCGCAGAACGACGCGGCGCAGATGAACGGCGCGGCGCGCACGGCACGGCGCGCGGCGGATGACGACCGGGCCGAAAACGCCGCCGCCGAGATCGAAGAGATGGTGGCGACCGCCTCGGTCGTGCGCACGGAACTCGTGGACGAGAACGTGCACGCGGCGCGCGCCGACAAGGCTTCGCGGGCGCAGCGCCGCGCCGAGCAGCACGCGGCGGCGATGAGCAGTTACCAGATGCCGCCGGTCGAGTTTTTGAACGGCGCGCCGCCGCGCCACGAGCAGGCGGACGAGGAGTTGCGGGGCCTGGGCAAGCGCGTCGCCGAGAAGTGCAAGGAGTTCAACGTCACGGGGCGCATAGAGTACATCTGTCCCGGCCCCGTCGTGACGACCTACGAGTTCAAGCCCGACCCCGGCGTCAAGTATTCGCGCGTCACGAACCTCGTGGACGACCTCTGCCTGGCCCTTAAGGCCGAGTCAATCCGCATTGACCGCGTGCCGGGCAAGGCGCACGTCGGCATCGAAGTGCCGAACCAGCGGCGCGACAACATCATGCTGCGCGAGGTCATCGAGTCGCGCCACTTCCAGGAGTCGCCCTCGAAGCTCACGCTCGCGCTCGGCAAGACGATTGACGGCCTGAACTACGTCGCCGATCTCGCGCGCATGCCGCACCTGCTGATCGCGGGCGCGACGGGGACGGGCAAGTCCGTCTGCCTGAACTCGCTCGTCGTCTCGATCATCTACAAGGCTCGGCCCGACGAAGTGAAGTTCATCATGATCGACCCGAAGCGTCTGGAGTTGGGTCTCTACGTGGACATCCCGCACCTGGCGACGCCGATCATCACGGAGCCGAAGCGCGCGGCTTATGCGTTGAAGTGGGCGGTCGCGGAGATGGAGCGGCGTTACAAGCAGTTGGCCCAGTGGGGCGTGCGCAACATAGACGGCTACAACCAAGAGGTCGCGCGACGCAACCTGGTCGAGGACTACGACGAGGCGGGGCAGCCGTGGCAGACGCTCCCCTTCCTCGTCATCATCATTGACGAGTTGGCCGATCTGATGATGGTGTCTGGGCACGAAGTCGAAGAGGCGATCACGCGCCTCGCGCAGATGGCGCGCGCCGTCGGCATACACCTCGTGCTCGCCACGCAACGTCCGTCCGTTGATGTCATCACAGGGCTGATTAAGGCGAACTTCCCCTCGCGCATCGCCTTCCGCGTCTCGTCGAAGGTTGACTCGCGCACGATCATAGACGCGAATGGCGCGGAGCAACTGCTCGGTCGCGGCGACATGCTGTTTTTGCCGCCCGGCACGTCGCGCCTCGTGCGCGTCCACGGCGCGTTCGTGGACGAGGCGGAGATTAACCGCGTCGTCGCGCACGTCAAGGCGCAGGGGCAGCCGCTCTACGACGAGACGATCACGCAGTCGGAGGACGAGGCGGCGGGCAACGACGCGGGCGGCGGCGAGCGCGACGAGTTGTTCATGGACGCGCTGCGCATCTGCGTCGAGATGAAGCGCGCCTCAACGTCTGTGTTGCAGCGCCGGCTGCGCATCGGCTACGGCCGCGCCGCCGCCATCCTCGACCAGATGGAGCGCGAAGGCTTCATCGGCCCGGCCGACGGCGCGCGCCCGCGCCAAATCTTAGGGCACGCCTACGAGACCGTCGCGCACTGGGAAGAACAACAGCGGGACGAAGGATGAGGCGAGTGTCCGTTGTCCGTGATTAGTTGTCCGTTATTCTTCCGGCGTGAGTTAAAGGCCGAAGCGGAAACCGGCAATAGACGGAACGAAAACAACGGACGACGGACAGTTGATCCCGGACACTTCCGAAATATTTTTCCACAGAAACTGTGGAAAAACCTGTGGAAAACTAGCCTTTTGGCGTTACAAGTTTCTGAAAAGTTTAGACTTCTAGCATTTTGCACACGCGCGCGGCAAAATGTCGCGAACACTTTCCAACTCGTCTCCGCTCGCACAGTTAACGCGCGTCCGCGCACGCACGGGCGGCTGGCTGCTCGTCGCTTTCTGCCACGTGCTCGCCGCCTTGAGCGTGTCGTGCGTCAAGTTGCCACGCCACGCGCGCGCCGCGGCCGGGACGGCGCTGACGACGGTCGGGCAGCGCGCGCCGGACGACGCGCCCCGCCGCATCAACATCAACACGGCGACGCGCGCCGAGCTTGAGCAGTTGCCGGGCATCGGCACGGGGCTGGCCGCGCGCATCGTCGAGCACCGCGCACGCTACGGCCCGTTCCGCCGCGTCGAGCACCTCATCATCGTGCGCGGCATCAGCGAACGCCGCTTCGCCGCACTGCGTCCTTTCGTCAGTGCCGAGTGAAGTAGGCAGTAGGCAATAGGCGGTAGGCAGTGAAAGACAGGAAAGAGGCCGCCGGTTGAACGCCCGCCCGCGCTCCGATGAAGGGCGAATCACCCAGCGGCCTTTCCTTCTATCCTGAACTGCCTACCGCCTACTGCCTACTTCCTACTTTTTCCCTCCCGCCCGTAGTCGTCGCTTACGCGCACAATGTCGTCTTCGCCCAAATAGTCGCCGCGTTGAATCTCGATAAAGATTAACAATTCGGGGCCGGGATTTTCGACGCGGTGGAGCGCGCCGATGGGGATATTGGCCGTCTCGCCCACGCGGACGGTCTGCTCTGCGCCGTCGAGCGTGAAGCGCGCCTCGCCCTGCACGACCATCCAGTGCTCGGCGCGGCGCGCGTGCTTCTGATAGCTCAGGCGCTCGCCGGGCAGCACCTCGATCCGCTTGACCTTGTAGCCCGCGCCCTCGTCCAGCACTGTGAACGAACCCCACGGTCGCCGGTCGTAGCGCGGCGACGCCTCCGTCCCTTTATCTTCCTGCAAGCCGCGTCCCCCTTTTGCCGTCGTGCGCGCAAAGCCACGCGCTGCGTGAAGGGCAATATATCTGTTGTCGCGCCGCCGCTTCAAATGCCCGCGGCACGACTCGTGACGAGCTAGCCGCGACCGGCGTGATTAAGGTCTGTCGTTAAATGTGCACACTCGCGCCCGCGCGGGTGGCGACAACAGTGGACACGCGCGCTGGGCCTTGCGCGTTTTCTGTCAATAATTCGCACTCGATAGTGCGCACGGGGCGCTGGCACGGCCGTTGCCCTGCACAGACGCGCGGACGCACCATTCATTAACCGGCGAACGCCTCTCGCCTCGCCGCCATGTTCGCGACCTCACCGCAGGTCGCACGCAAATCATCGGGCGGATGCCGACTCCGCGCCTCTCCGTCAAACGCGGCCAGTGTGTCCGGCGATGGCCCTCTCGGCCGTCGCACACGCGCGCGCCGTCGTGCCCGCCCTTCTCACTTCCGCCCGTCCCTCCGGCGGAATCAGGAGTAAATCTTATGCCTTACATCTTCAGAGGACGGCTGTGCGGCTACATCTGCGACGAATGTCCGGAGCCGCTGGCCAGAGTCCGCGTGCGCATCTACCGCACGACCGATCAGCCGGACGTGATCGCGCGCGCAGTCGCCAACCCGAAAGAGACCTTCGCCGTGCTCGACGACGAGGCCCTCAAGGCCAAGGAGGCGCGGCTCATCGCCGAGGCCGACACCGACGAGCAAGGCAACTTCTCGCTCGAACTCGGCGGCGGGCGCGAGCAATACGACGGCGGGGCCTTCGAGGTGGACGTGTACTGCGGCACGCCGCCGCGTCCGCGCCTGCCGCGCAAGCCGCCGCCGCCGCGCCAGTTCACCATCACCACGCTGCAACCGCGCTGGCGCGTGGGCGAGGGCGAGCAGGCCCTCTACTACTGGGACTACTGCCTGCCCTTCCGCTTCTGGTGCTTCATCCTCAGCCTGTTCGGGCTGTGGACGATCTGCGGGCGCGTGCTGGCGTGCGAGCGGCAGCGGACGCCCATCGCGGGCGTCAAGGTGCGCGCCTTCGATGCCGACTGGTTGCAGGACGACGAACTCGGCTCGGCCGTCACCGACATCAACGGCCGCTTCCGCATTGACTACCTGACCGAGGACTTCACGCGCACGCCTTTCTCGCCCTTCATTAACCTCGAACTGACGGCGGGGCCTGATCTCTACTTCCGGGTCGAGTCGAGCGGCGGCGCGGTGCTGCTCAACGAGCCGCGCTCGCGCGGGCGGCAGCCCGACCGCGAGAACGTGGGCCACTGCTTCTGCGTCGAGCTGTGCGCCGAGCCGGACACGGGCGGCGGCGTGCACCCGCACGTCATCCCGCTCTGGCGCTCGGTCGGGCAGTACTCGGTCGATCCGCCCGACGGCGAGTTCACCAGCGAAGGCACGACGACCGTCGATCATCTCGCGTTCACCGGCACGGTCGAGCTGGTGGGCGCGCTGCCCAACGGCGACAACCCGGACGCGCTGGAGTACCACTTCCAGGTGCAGGAGTACAACGCGGACATGACGGCGCTCATCGGCGCGCCCACTGACATACAGGTCGGGCAGATGGGCGCGGCCGTCATCGGCGCGCTGGAGTACTGGGATTGGAACGGCACTAGCTGGGTGAACAAGATGAAGCCCTTCTATGCCAACAATCCCGGCGCGACCGTCACGGTGCACCGACAGTTCGGCGGCAACCTGACCGTGCCCGTCAACGTCAACGTCGAGCCGGGCGGCTGGATCAAAGTGCCGCGCATAAACGACTTCGTCTTCGGCGGGCAGGGCTGGTTCGTCGGCGGCAGCAGCGTCCAGCTGATCACCCTCGACACGACGACGCTCGCCAGCGACAGCCACGATCTGACCGCGCCCCTGCCTGCGCTAAGGGCCGGCGAGAGCGTGCCCGTGGCGAAGCGTTCGCGCAAGCGCCGCTTCAAACTCTTCTTCCTGGCGCGCAAGGTCGTCGGCTTCGCGACCGTGGCCAGCAACGACCTGGAGAAGATCGCGATCAGCAACGCAACCTACACGCAACTGCGTCACCCCAGTTGGGCGGGCGGCGTCGTCTCGCTGCGCGGCGCGTGCATGCTCGACATCGGCGAGTTGTCCGCGCCCGGTTCGGGCTGCAACAAGATCAGCGACGCGGTGACCGTGCTCTACACGGCCTACCATCCCTACCTCGGCAGCGGCCGCGCCTACTTCGAGGGCAACGCGCCGCTCCCGCCGCAGATCACGCTCAGCATCTCGGCCGATGGCGAGGCCGCGTCCGGTCTCGCCCCCGTGCCCGTTGACTTCACGGCGCAGCAGCCCTGCGCCTTCATCCTGTGGCTCGAAGCGACGCTCGACCTGACTTCAGGCCACGGGCGGATCAGCGACGCCACCATGCAGGATCACATCGCGTTCTGCAAAGGCTGAGCCGAAGTGATCATCAACACGGCGGGCGGGCCGGGAGTGCAGGTTGCGCTCTTGGCCCGCCCGCTTTCGCTTTGTCTTGCGCGCTTCAAGGCTGCACGTAAGTTTCCACTTTCAGATCGTGGCCGTCGGTCGAGACGGTAATCGTGCCGCGCCGGCCCGTCGTCAACACTTCTGCCCCGGTCTCGCGCCAGCGCGCGACTACACTCAGGTCGGGGTGGGCGAAGGGCGAGGTGCGCCCGACCGAGATAACGGCGAGTTGCGGGCGCGTCGCGCTGACGAGGGCGACGGTCGAGGAGGTGTTGCTGCCGTGGTGCGCGACCTTGATGACATCGCAACGCAGGTCTGCGTGTGCGCGCAGCAGTTCCGCCTCGGCGTGACCCTCGATGTCGCCGCTCAATAGGAAGACGCGGTCGCCGAAGCGCAGGCGCAGGACGAGCGAGTCGTCGTTGCCGGAGGGCGCGGACGCGCTCGCGTCCGGCGGCGGCCACAGTACGTCCGCCGTCACCGCGCCGAAGCGCAGTTGTGCGCCGCGCCCGACGAGGTAAACCTGCACGCGCTCCTGACGCAGCGTCGCGGCGAGGCGCGCGTATTCGTCGGAGCGGGCCGGCGCGCGGGCGACGAAGGCGGCGCGCACGGCGAAGTTGCGCGCCACGTCGTTCAGGCCGTCCGTGTGATCCGTGTGCGCGTGCGTCGCCAGCAGGTAGTCAACGCGGTCGAGACCGCGCCACCACAGATATTCGGACACGACTGCGTCGCCTATGCCCCGCTCGTCGCGCGCGAAGCCGCCCGCCGCTTCGTCATCGCCTGCGGCGTCCGCTTCTTCACCAGCGCGCGTGGGCGTGCGTCGCTCGTCGGGCCGTCGCTCCTCTTGATTAAACGTGGGTCGGCCGCCAGCGTCCACCAAGAGTGTCGTGCCGTCGGGCAGCGTGACGAGCGCGGCGTCGCCCTGCCCCACGTCGAGGAAGTCCACGCGCAGGCGGCCGTCCGGACGCGCGGCGCTCAGCGGGTGCGCGATGATTAAGCACAGCAGTGCGGCGAAGGTGAGGCCGGCGAGCATCAACGCGGGCGCGGTTGTGCGCCGCCTGCGTTTGACGGGCGCGGGTGGATCATTAGCTTGTGTCGGTCGCAGTCCGACCGTCTCCGCCGTCGCCGCGAGCGGTTGCCAGCGTGCGAGCATGATGAGCAGGGCGGCGAGCGGCAGGTAGTAGAGCGCGTAGAGGGCGGCGGCGCGGCCGTGGTACGCGGGCAGGCGTAGGGAGGCCAAGTGCGCGCGCGCGAACGGATCGACGCTGTGCGTCATCAACCAGTTGAGTCGTTCGCCAAGCCAGACGAGCGGCGACGCGAGGCGCAGGCTTACGCAAGACAGCGCGAGCGCGGCGAGCGCGACCAGTCCGAGCGCCGCCATCAGCGCGCCGACGAAGACGTTGAGCAGGAGCGCGGCGGCGCTGACGCGGTGGAAGTAGATGATGAGCAGCGGCAGCAGGCAGAGTTGCACGCTCGCGGAGATGACGACGGCCGCGGCGGCGTGGCGCAACAGGGCTTGTACGTGCCAGCGTTCGGCGCGCACGGCCGTCGCGCTCTTGAACAGGCGGTAGCTGTAGACCGTGCGCGCAGTCTCCCGTCGCCAAGCGCGCTCGCGCCAGTAGAGTAGCTCGCCCAACGCGCGAAACCAGCGCGGGCACGCGGGCGGGCGCGGCGTCGCGCGCGTCGGCCGCCACGCGCCGACCGCGCGCAGGCGTTCGAGCACGGGCCAGCCGAGCGCGACGATGCCGCCGACGGACACGAACGTCAGTTGCAAAGACGGATCAAATAGATCGAGCGGCCGCCAGACGAGCAGCGCGAGCGCCGCGCCGCCGAGCGCGTTCAGCGAGCCTGCGCGCCGGCCCAAGAGCGGCGCGAGCGCGACCAGCGTGAACATCAGCGCCGCGCGCACGACGGACGCGCCCGCCCCGACCGCCACCGCGTAAGCCCACAGCAGCAAGACCGTCGCCGCGAACTGCCACGCGCGCCGCTTCGTCAAGAGGCCGAGCAGCAGGTAGGCGAGCCAGCCGATAAAACTGATGTGCAAGCCACTGATGACGAGCACGTGGAACGTGCCGCCCGCGCGGAAACGCTCGGCCGTGGCGCGCGACAGCCCGTAGCGGTTGCCGAGGAGCGCCGCCTGCAACACGCCCGCCGTCTCGGCCGAAAACATCTGCCCGGTGCGTGCATGCAGCCACTCGCGCCAGTCGTCCAGCCAGACGAGCGGCAGCAGGACGCGCTCCTCGTCCAGCCGCTCGACAAGCAGCGGACTCTTGATCGCGCCCACCGCGTCGAAGCCGCGCCGCGCCAGAAACTCCGTCAACGTGCTGCCGCCGGGGTTGCGAAACTCGTCCGCGCGCGCGAGCCGCACCAGCACGCGCAGGCGTGCGCCGTGGCGCAATTCAAGCGCCGCGTACTCGCCCCGCGTCGCCGCGTCGCTCGCCGGGGCGAACAGTTCGACCACGCCCGACGTAGCCGCCTCGCTCGTCTTGTACCTGATCCGCTCCGCGCGCAGCGCGAGGTAGAAACCGTCCGGCGCGACTTCGGGCGCGCGCTCAAGCACGCCGGTCAACTCCAAAGGCTCGCCGGACGCGATCTGGCCGGTGTCGTAAAAACGCCCCAGGCGATCAGCGCCGACGTTGCTCCGCTCGACAACTGTGAGCGCCGAGCCGGCACAGGCAAAAGCGCCGAGCAGGAGGACGGTGGCAGGCCCAAGTTTCTGTCTGCTAAAGGACAGGAGCGCGAGCGCGGTGCAGAGCGCGCCGCCGCCGAGCGACCAGCGCAGCGGCAAAGCCGTCGCGTGCGCCAGCAATATGCCGGCCGCGAAGGCGAGCGCGACGAGCGCCAGCGGGTGTGGGCTGAAGGACGGTTGGTGAAGAACCGCGCGCATGAAGGTCGGACGGCGCGGGCGGGCAGCGCCGTCTGGCTGATGAGAATTGAGCGCCGCGAACTTCGGTCGTTGCTACGGTCGCCGTCGCGGCTAGTGAAACAGCGCCTCGTGCAGCGCGAGCACGCCGAGGACGCAGCAGGAGAGCGTCGCCAGCGTGCGCAGCGTTCGCTCCGGCACGCGCGTGCGCAGCTTTACGCCGAGCGTCATCGCGCACACGCCCTTCGTCATCAGCGCCGACGTGCCGCCGAGCCAGACCGCCAGCGGCAGGTGCGACTGCGCGCTGAGCGCCGCCGCCGACATCTGCCCCGGATCGCCCCACTCCGTCAGCAACAGCAGCACGAACGGGACGAGCGTCGCGCGCGGGCCGCGTAGCGCGTCCGCCGCCCGGGCCGGGACGGACTCCGGCCGCTTGAACCAACTGAACAGGGCTGCGGCGAAGAAGACGAGCGCGCTCGCGGCGGCCGTCCACTGGGTCGAGACGCGGACGAGCACCTGCCCCAGCAGCACAGCCATGAGCATCTTGCCGCCGAACGCCGCCGCCATGCCCACGAGCACCAGCGCCTTCCGAAAGCGGAGCGAGAGCGACGCGACCGTGTAGATCGACTTATCGCCTATCAGTTCCGCCACGAGGACAGTCCAGTAGGCCGCCAGGATGTAGCTGAGGCCGATGGTCATCTGGTCATTACCCGCAATCCTTGGGCTGAAGCACGCTCCAGCGCGGGAGCGAGCCGCCCGTCCGCCGTGGCATGTGTGAGAACCTACGCGAGCGCAACTGACGGCGTGCAATATACGCCTGTCGCCGGGTTGAGCACAAAGTTTTTAAGCGAAAGTTTCGGTCAACGCAATGACGACCTCCGCTCAGAAAAGGAGCGCGGTCATCCTGACCCGGCGTCTATTCATGCCCGGCCGGACAGTAACCACGAAGTCACACGAAACGACACGAAATGGCTTGACCGCTTTTTCGTGTCGGTTCGTGTGACTTCGTGGTTACTGCCTTTTGCCGAGCATAAGTTACCCCTGTGCCTGACCCATTTGCTATTGCCCGCGCCGGCTAATTGCCATAAGCTGGGCGCGCTTTTCGGACTCTCTGACGATGAACGGCGGGCAAAGATGGAAATAAAGATTGCCTTGAACACAGAGCACGCGAGCTTGCAGGAGATCAAACAGCAGTTGGAGACGCAGACCGGCGTCGCGGGCGCGGACGTGCGGTTGGAACTGAGAGAGGCCAAGGTGAAGTATCGCGCGCTCGACCCGACGGTGCTGGTGGCCATCGTGGGCGCGGCCGGGACGGGCCTGGGCGCGCTGATCACGGGCCTGCTACAGGTCGGGCAGCAGTTCGCCGCCAAGAAGATTGTGCTGGAAGCGCAGGGCGGCCAGAAGCTGGAAGTGCCGGCCAGCACGCCGCTCGACAAGATCGATCATCTGCTCGACAGGCTGAGCCAGATGAGCGAGGTGAAAAAGATTTCCGTGGAGTGAGCGCGCACACGGGAACTCGCGCACGCCAGGCCGGCCGCTTGCGCCGGCCCGAAACTTATTCACCTCGCGGGCACTCACCTCTCACAGATAACATCCATGGCCTTGGCGACCACCAGAGCGATGGACGTGCCGGCGGGGACTCTGCGCCCCGCTGGTATGTTCTGGCTTAAGACCTTGTTGTGCGTGCCCGCGCCCGGCACGCACGGATTAAACTCCTGGTAACTGACGACGACGTTCAGGCCCTCAAGCATCTCCCTGGCCTCGCCGAGTTGCCGGCCCACGACATTCTGCACCGCCACTTTGCGCTCGCTGGCGACGGTCAGGCTAACCCTCGTGCCCTGTTCCACCCGCGTACCTTCGGGCGGGTACTGCGCGATGACCGTCCCCGGCCCGTAATCGGAAGACTCCTGATACGTGACGGAGTCCTGTAGCTGGTCGGCGCTCAGGCGGCGGCGCGCTTCGGCGAGCGACAGCCCGACGTAGCGTTGCACGTCCACGTAGATGATGGGCACGGCCACCGTCAGCTCGACGTTGACCTTGCAGCCCTGCGCGTATTGCGTCCCCGCCTTCGGACTCTGCCTGATGACAGTGCCTTCGGCGAATTGATTCGTGTGCTCGGTGCTGACCCGCTTTAAGGTGAAGCCCAGGTCTCGGATCGAGGCTTCCGCTTCACCCCGGTCGCGCGTCTGGCGGAAGTCGGGCACGGTCACGGGGTTGTCGCCGTACGAGCCGATGACGAGATCGACGGGCGTTCCCGGCTCGACCCTTGCATGTTTCGGGGGATTCTGCTCAAGCACTTCGCCGACCGATTTACAGTCCGCGCGCCGCGTGATCTGGCCGACGGTGAAACCTTTCTGCGTAATCTTCCTGACGGCCGTCTGTTCTTTGTCGTCAATCACGTCGGGTACTTCGACGGGCTTGCCGCCGGTGACGACCAGATCGACGGCCGAGCCGCGTGGGGCATTCGTGCCGGCGGGCGGGTTCTGTGCAACCACCAAGTCCCTGGCGGCTCTTGAATCAGTCCGTTTATCCACCCGGCCGAGGGTGAACCCCGCGCCCTGGAGCGCGCTGACGGCCTCGGCGCGGGTCATATTCGTCAGGGGGGGCACGCGCGCGCCGGGAGGAGGCGTCGGGGTCAGCGGCGGCGTTTGCGATGTATCGAGTTCGCCCGGCCGCTTGGGCAGTACTACAGTTTGACTTTCCCTGATCAGTTCTGCATTCCGCGCCCGTTCGCCCTGCTTGAAAGCTTCGGGTTCGAGTTGCAGATAGACGGCGGCCAGCGCGGCGGCCAGGCGTGGATCATCTTTCTGGACGAGCAGCGCCAAGGGGTAATAGGGCGCGGGCTGTTCGGGCCGGGCCTTGATGGCACGCCAGTAATTTTCTTTAGCGGCCCGCTTGTCGCCAAGGTCGTCGTACAGATCGCCGAGGTTGAGATAGGCTTCGGCGAAGTCGCGGTGGGCGGCGATGGCGCGCTCGTGCTGCTGCCGCGCCGCCGCGTAGGCCGAATTCGCCTCGGCCTGTTTCCCTTCAAGCTTAGCCACGTCGCCCAACCCCTGATAGGCCCGCCCCAGGTCGGTGACGGCAAACGGGTATTGTGAGCCTGGCTGCTGCACGGGTTCGAGCGCGTCCACGGCCGCCTGATACTGCGCCCTTGCGTTTTGCTTGCGCCCCAGGCTCTGCTCAAGGTTGCCGGCGGCGACGTAAGTTTCGCCCAGATTGGTTCTGATGGTTAGTGTGCTCGTGACCGGATCGCTCTGGCTGCCGGCGGGTGCTTGCGCCCCTTGCGCGGCCGACTGATAAGCCTGCTGCGCCTGTCTGAGCAGATCATCGGCCCGGATGTTGTCCTTTTTGTCGAGCGCCACCCTGGCCCTGTCCAGGCTCAGATTGCCGGCGGCGTTCAGCGCGACGGCCAGGTTGGGCGCTGAGTCCAGGACGGCCCTGAGCCGTCTGTCGGCTTCGTCGAGTCGCCCCGTCTGGCGGTAAGCCTCGGCGCGATCCACCTCGAAAGTCGCCGACCGCGGCCGGGCGGCGCGGCTCTCCTTCTCGTACACGGCGACGGCCTGCGCGCCCTGCCCCCAGTCGCTGTAGACGTTGCCGAGCGTGCGGTTGCTGCCCGGCTCATTCCGGCCGAGGATGGCGCGCTGCCGCGCGTCGCGGAAGCTCTGGCTGCGCTCCTCCACGGTGGCGAAGTGCGGGATGATGTTCTGGGCCGAGTAGCTAGGCTGTGTGGTCAGGATCACGTTGTTCGTCCAGTTCAGCACAGACAGCACACGCGCCTGCGCGGCCCGCGTGGGCTGGTCAGGCCCCTTCGTGAGCGTCACGTCTTCCAACTCGCGCACCTGGTTGACCTGAGTCGGTGGCGGCGGCGTCGGGGTGACTGTTGGCGTGGGCGTCGGTGTTGGCGGCGGCGTCCGGCCGGGCGTGACGGTGACGCTGAGCGGCCACTCAAGCTGGTGCTGGGTGCAAGCGGGTTCGAGATTACAGTCAACGCACGTGGCATAGACGCGCCCGCGGTACTGACCGGGCGACAGTTGCCGCGCGTCTATCGTGACCGGCACTTCAAACGGCAGGTTTTGGCCCGCCGGGACGCCCACCCGCGTCGGCGCGACCAGTTGCAGCCAACTCGAAATGTCCGAGGTGTGAAACTCGAAGTGGTGCGTCTGCCGGCAGTCGTTCAGGACGTGATACGTGCCGTCCAGGCGCGTGATCTGTCCGGCCGGCGCGTCCACCGCGCGCCCGAACTGTTGCTGCCGCGAGATCGCGTGCGCGAAGGACGCGGAGAGCGGAAACGGCAGGCGCGCAGTCGGTCTGCCGGCGTCCGGCGCGAGGCTGGTGATCTGCCCGGCCAGCGGGAACGTGCCCTTTTCAAACTTGACCGCGCCTTCCAGCACAACCAGCGTGGCGCGCTCCTCGCCCTTGAAGACGTTGAACTCGTACTCCGTGCCTTCGGGGGCGAGCCGCACGTAAGTCGTCTTGGAATTGAAAGCGCCTTTGATGGCCCCGTTCAGTTTCACCCAGATGCGTCCCCACCAGCTATCCGTCGAAGAGATGCCGACGCGCGCGTCGGCGTCAACGATGACCTCGTCGCCGCGCTCGGCGACCGGCGCGTCGAGGAACAGGAGCGTCAGCTTCGTGCCCCCGAAGGTCTCGACTAGATCGCCACGGTAGAGCATGAGGCCGGCGCTGGCGGCGACCTCCTCGCCGCTGCTGCCCCGTGTGACGAGCGCCTGATCGCGCGTCGCCTCCGTGCGCTCCTGCCCGTTGACGACGATGTTCTTAATCAGCGCGGCCGGCGTCGCGCCTGGCGCGGGCGCGGCCGAAGATTGCGCGCGCGCGCCAGGCGCGAGCAGGGAGAAGGTTAGGGCCAGGTTGAGGAGCATAACTCTCCGCCGCGCCGTCGGCTTCCTTCGATGGTTCATGATCCCGACTCCTTCTAGGTGGGTTTGAGCGTGGGCTTGCTGCGCATCTTGCCCGTCAGCCAGTAGGCGATGAAGGGCGCGGCCAGGTGGTAGGACTTCAGGATGAACAGGAGTTCATTCTTGTAGAGCAGAAAGGCGACGAGCAGATAGAGCACGTCCAGCGCGAAGAGCAGGCCCGGCAGATCGATCTTCTTCTTCTGGCCCGGCAGCGTGATGCTGCTGCTGAAGACGTGCCTGAACCGCGCGCGGGCCAGCGCGCCGCCGCCCGCCATGACGGCGACGATCAGGAAGTCGTAGGCCGGCGGCAGCAGGCGGACGTAGACATCCGTCAGGATGTTCGAGATGACGTTGGCGTGAATCTCCGCGCCGTACCGCGACTCGCCCTGCAACACCTGGAACGAGTCCCGCCGCTTGAAGCTGACGAGGACGAGCTTGCCCTCGTACTCGCTGAGATAGCCGGGATCGTTCAGCCGGGCATAGACCTCCTGGTAAGACCTGGTGGCGTCATTCAGCCGGGCGCGGTCGGCCAGATCATACGGGAAGTCGTAGAGCGACTGACCGTTTTTATAGACCGGGATTGATTTGCGCAGGTCGCCACCCGCGCGCAGTTGAAGCTGCTCCGCGTCCGTGTTAAAGACGGTCTGCACCGGCGTCTCTCCGGCTAAGAAGCTGGCGACGGCTTGCAGACCCAGCGACGGGATGACCGCCACCTCCGTCCCCTGCTGCGCCGCCGCGCCGCCCTGCCTGTCCGGCTGCGCCAACTGATAGACGCGCACCAGCCCGCCGTGCTCGCCGCCCACGTCCACGTTGCCCCAACGCTCGCCCACCGCCTGCCGCAACTCCGCCACGATCTCTTTGCGTGTGACGCCGTCTTCGTCAACCCCTTTGCCGAGGACGACGCGCGTGCCCTGCGCCTCCGCGCGCCGGATGGCGGCGGCGAAGTCCGCGTCGTAGCGCGTAGGCTTGCTGACCGCCAGATCGAACACGACGACTTTGGCTTTGGCCCGGGCCAGCGCGTCAACCAGCGCCGCGTGGTACTGCCGCCAGTCCGGCCCCGGCTCGCCCAAGTTGCCGTTAGCGCCCTCGTCGGCCAGGATCAGCCGCACGTCGGGGCTGAATTTCTTCGTGACGTACTCGTCCATGTAAGGGATGGACTTCGTCTCCAGCCAGTCGTCCAGGTGGAACGGGAAGTTGAACAGGCTGGCGTAGCCCGCGAGGAAGATGAGGACGGTGGCCAGCACGGACGCGAGGAAGGTTTTCTGCCACCTGATGATCCGGTCGTCAACGGCGGTCAGTTCCTGCTGCTCCCGCGCGATGGCCTCGGCGGCCTCTGCGCGCGCCTCCGGCGAGGCGTCTTTGGTCTTCTCCTGCCAGGCGGCGATGTTGTGCTGGTAAGTCTGCTTCACTGCCTTCAGCCGGCTGACGTTCTTCACCGGCGCGGGCGTGAACAGGCTGAAGATGCGGCGCAGGAAGTTCGCGTGCTGTTCCAGATCGAAGATGACGCCCGTGTCCGAGCGCATGAAGAGGACGGGCGTGGCGAACGCGAGCGGCTCTTTCACGTCCATGTGGATGCGATTGCGCGCGTGCGAGATGGCGGCGTCCACCTGGCCGCGATTCCAGCCCTGGCACAGCTTGAGGTAGAACTCCCTGGCGAAGACGAGCGCGGCGGCATCCGAGATCGGGTACTGCATGGCGACGACCGCCGGGATGCCGCGCGCGACCAGTTGCGGCGCGACGCCCGCCAGTTCCTTCGTGGCCGCGACCTCCGCCCCTTGGCAGGCGTTCAGCACGATCAGCTTGAGCGACGGATAGGTGCGGAAGAAGTCGGCGAAGCTGTCGGCCGAGATGAGGTCGCGCCCGCCCGTCTCGGAGTTGATGACGAGGTAGCCCTGATCCGACTCGAACGTCCCGTGCCCGATGAAGTGCAGGATGTGGTACTGCTCCTCGACCAGCACGCGGCTGATCTCGGCGCGCGTCACCCGCTCTTTGAGCACGCTGATCTCGACCGCCTCAAGCCCGCCGAGCGCCTCGGTGATGATCTGTTCCTCTCGCTCCACGTCCAGCCCTGAGCCGCCGGGGATCAGCACCAGGACTTTGACGGGCGGCATGATCTTCAACGCCCGGATCGGCTCGAACAGCTTGATGTAGCGCGAGAGCGGCGTCTTGCCTGAAGTAGAGAGGAAGCACTTCGTCCGCTGATCGTAGAGCACCTCCCACGGCAGCGCCGCGACCTCCGGCGGCGTGAGCATCAACCTGATCCGCATCCCCCGCTCGTCGTCGCCGAGCACGCCGCCCAGGCTCATCTGGAGCATGTCGCCCACGCGGTCGTGGAACAGGCACTGGTGGAGCGCGACGCCCAGGCTCATCGGCAGGTCGCTCTCCTCCTGCAAGTCCTCGACGTTCTTCAACTCCTCGGCGATCTTCAGACAGTCGGGCGACAGGGTGAAGACGCCGTCGGTCTCGCCCATCGCCTCGGAGTGCGCCTTGACTTGGTAGCTCTCGCCCTGCTTGTTCTCGATGCACAGATCAAGGTTCTTGTATTCCATCGCCGCCTCTCACCCGCATGACTGTCTGAACGCCCGCGCCGGCTGTGCTGCCGGCAGGTCGCCCGCGCAGGGTGTGTTTGGGTTCAAACCGACAAGTGCGCTTGATTGCGCTCTGTGACGACGCCGCGCACGGCGTGACGTTGATCAGCGTGTTCGCGTGGGCAGTCCGCTTAACTGCTCCGTAGCCCTCGGAGGGTGGCGACCAGGGTGAGGCTACGGCGCAAGGTAGCAATCGGCTAAGCGGCCGGCTGACTCTCAGCCAGGGTTCTCGGTTAAGAGCAGCCAAAGAGTATGCCGATAGTCACGGGCTGTCAATATTGATTCGGCGCGGCGGCCCGCCCGCGCGGGCGCGCGAAGTGGCACTATCGCCGGGGCGGGAAGTGGCGCTTGTCAGGGCGTGTTTTCGGTTTATGCTTCAGGCGCGGGCAGTGAATGCGTATGGAGATAAGCGAGCAGAGAGTTAGCGATTACGAGCGGGTCGTCAGCGCGCGCGACGAGGTGTGCGGCTACCGCGGCATCATCGCCGTCCACAGCACCGCCCTCGGCCCCGCCGTCGGGGGCACGCGCCTGTGGCCCTACGCCAGCGAGGCCGAGGCGCTCGAAGACGTGCTGCGCCTCGCGCGCGGCATGACCTACAAGAACGCGCTGGCGGGGCTGCCCTTCGGCGGCGGCAAGTCAATCATCATCGGCGACGGCAGGACGCTCGCCCGCGCGGCGATCTTCCGCGCGCACGGCCGCTTCGTCGAGACCTTCGGCGGGCGCTACATTACGGCCGAGGACGTGGGTACTTCGACGGCCGACATGGACTACGTGCGACAGGAGACGAGCCACGTCGCGGGTCTCGCCGACCGCTCCGGCGATCCTTCGCCCGCGACGGCGCGCGGCGTCTTCCGCGCCGTGCAGGCGTCGGCCAAGTACCGTTGGGACACAGACAGCCTGGCGGGCAGGACGGTCGCGCTGCAAGGCTGCGGGCACGTCGGCTTCCACCTCGCCCGTGAGTTGCACCGCGCGGGCGCGCGGCTCGTCGTCGCGGACATTGACGCGGAGCGAGCCGCGCGCACCGCCGCGGAGTGCGCCGCCGCGGTCGTCGCGCCCGCGGAGATTTACGGCGTGCCGGCCGACATCTTCGCGCCGTGCGGCCTGGGCGGCGTCATCAACGACGAGACGCTGGCGCAGCTCAAGGTCGAGATCATCGCGGGCGCGGCAAACAATCAACTCCTCGCGGCGCGGCACGGCGACGAGCTTGCCGCGCGCGGCATCCTCTACGCGCCCGATTACGTCGCCAACGCGGGCGGCATGATCAACGGCTGCATCGAACTGATCGGCTGGACGCGCGCCGCCGCCGCTGCCAAGATTGACGCCATCTACGACACGCTGCTCACCGTCTTCCGCCTCGCCGCCGAGGCCGGCGTTCCGACCTACCAGGCGGCGGATCGATTGGCGGAGAGTCGCTTCCGTAACTAAAAGCGGAATCAACCACAAAGACACGAAGACACGAAGAAGCGATCAGTTCTCTTTGTGTCCTTCGTGTCTTTGTGGTTAATTCTCCCCCGGTGGGCTGAGCCTTGAAAGTCGTGAGGTGTGCGCTTGAAAAAGTTTGGCCGGGTCTTGGTGCTGTCGGCGTCGGCGGGCGCGGGGCACGTGCGCGCGGCGCAGGCGGTGGAGAAGGCTTTCCGCGAGTTGGACGCGGCGGCTGAGGTGCGCCACGTGGACACGCTGGATTACACGAACAAGGTGTTCCGGCATCTCTACGCGAAGGCTTACCTGGACATGGTGCAGAGCGCGCCGACGGCGCTGGGCTGGCTCTACGACCGGCTCGATCAGCCCTGGCAGAACGAGCGGCGCAGGCTCGCGCTCGACCGGCTGAACACCCGGCCCTTCGTCAAGCTGCTCAAAGAGTACCGGCCCGACATTACCGTCTGCACACACTTCCTGCCGGCCGAGATCATCTCCTGGCTCAAGGCGAAGGAGCGGCTGACCAACCCGCAGGCGATCATCGTCACGGACTTCGACGTGCACGCGATGTGGCTCTGCCATCACTACGAGCAGTATTTTGTCGCGCTCGAAGAGACGCGCGTACACATGGAGCAACTCGGCATCCCCGCCGGGAAGATCACGGTCTCCGGCATCCCCATCGATCCGGTCTTCGCACAGCCGAAGGACAAGCGCGAGATGCGCGCCAAGCACGGACTGGCACAGGAATGCGTGACGCTGCTGATCTCGGCGGGCGGCTTCGGCGTCGGCTCGGTCGAGCACATCATCGAGGCGCTCGGCGCGCTCCGACACGCGGCGCAGGTCATCGCCGTCTGCGGGCGCAACGAGGAATTGCGCGCGCAGCTTGAGCGCAAGACTGAAGGGCGCGCGGCCGGCGACCGCGTGGCGCTAAAAGTGTTGGGCTATACGACGGAGATGGACGAATTGATGGCGGCCTCAGACATACTGCTCGGCAAGCCGGGCGGCTTGACCACGTCGGAGGCGCTGGCGCGCGGGCTGGTGCTGGTCGTCGTCAACCCGATTCCGGGGCAGGAGGAGCGCAACAGCGACCACCTGCTCGAAGAGGGCGTCGCCCTGCGCTGCAACAACCTGCCCGCGCTCGCCTACAAGCTCGACCGCCTGCTCGCCGACCCGGCACGCTTCGCCGCCATGCAGGCCAACGTCCGCCGCTTCGCCCGCCCGCGCGCGGCGTTCGAGATTGTGGACAAGCTGCTCGCGTTGCCGCGCACCGGATAGCACTCGCCCACGGCCGGCACGCCCGTCACTATCTGCGCGCGAGCAGCACGACGAGACCGACCACCAAGAGCAGGACGAACACGCCGCCGAACCAGACGTATTTCGCCAGCATCCGCTCCGCTTCCATGTTGCGCGCGCACTGCGGACAACCCCTGGCGTCCGCCGCCATCAGCGCCCCGCAATCTCGACATGCTTCGAGTTTCATAGCCATGGCTGTTGATTAACCGTTAGCTTTTGGTCTTTAACTGATAGCTAATCGCTAACGGCTTTTTCGTTTGCCGCCGACGCACGGCGTGAATTAAGCTGAAGCCGGAGCGTCATGCCGCCGCGTCAGCGGCGCGGTGATTTTAGCCCGGCGTTTCAACGCCGGGGACAGGTACGCGCCTCATGATCGCGTCGCGTCAGCGACGCCTAAATGACACCCGCCGCTTCACCCGTCGCTGACGCGACGGGACACGCTTGCCGCGCCTCTTTCCCGGCGTTTCAACGCCGGGCTAAAATCAATCGCCGCTGACGCGGCGGCGTGACGCTCCGGCCTCGACTGATCTTAAGCTGCGGGTGGAAGTAACTAGCGGGACAGGCCCCGATGTGCGCAGGCGATGTTAGCACGGGCGCGTGGTGCGCGTATCACTTTCGTCCCCGGAAAGCAGTCAGACCGGATCGTAAGTTCCCCCCGGCCGTCGTTTTCCGACCGGCCGCGCCCCCGATTCGATGAGCCAAGAGCAGCGCGCCAGAGAGACGCCCACACCTGATCCGGCCGCGTGGGTGGACGAGCACGGCGATTACCTGTATCGCTACGCCCTGTTCCGCCTGCGCGACGCGTCGCGCGCCGAGGACGTGGTGCAGGAGACGCTGCTCGCCGCGCTCCAGGCTTACGCCAACTTCGCCGGGCGCGGCTCGGAGCGCACCTGGCTCGTCGGCATACTCAAACACAAGATCGCGGATCACTTCCGCCGCCTGGGCCGCGAGGCGCAAGCCCCGCAGCGCGAGGGCGAAGAGTTTGCGCACGAAGAGTTCTTCACCGCCGAGGGGCAGTGGACGGATCACTGGGAGACCGAGTACGCCCCTAGCGACTGGCACGCCAGCCCCGCCGCGCTCGTCGAGCAGGGCGAGTTCTGGCAGGTCTTCCAGGACTGCCTGCGCCCGCTGCCCGCGCGCACCGCCAGCGCCTTCCTTCTGCGCGAGGTGGACGGGCTGACGAGCGAAGAGATTTGCGAGGTGCTGAGCATCACGGTGAACAACCTCTGGGTCATGCTCCACCGCGCGCGACTGCACCTGCGCCGCTGTCTCGAACTCAACTGGTTCAAACTCCCGGAGGGCAAGCACTGAAAGCGATGGCACGCGGACTCATCCAGCGAGCGACCCACGCCGTGCGCTACTTCCTGCTGCGCCGCCTGCCGGCCTGCAAGCAGATGACCGTGCTCATGTCCGAGTCAATGGAGCGCCCGCTCACCTTGCGCGAGCGCGTGCAGCTACGTCTGCACCTCTGGATTTGCATCTGGTGCGTCTGGTATCTGGAACAACTGCAACTGCTCCGCGCCACCCTGCGCGAGCGCGCCGCCGAGGACGACGGCGCAACGGCCACCACGCTTCCGCCCGAAGCCCGTGAGCGCATCAAGCGCGCCCTCAAGAGCGAGTCATAATCCCCTGCCCCGTTGTAAGGATTTCGCCGCCCGGTTCGACCAACTCAACAGGCGGGCGGCGTCTGCTTTGCGGGGCAGGGACTGTGGGGGAATCGTGTCCCTGCCCCGCCGTGTCCCGGCCTGCCCGAACATTCCGAGACTCCGCACTGCCCTCGCCCCTGCGCGACGGCTTTCGCGCTATGAAGGTATGAGCCGCCATTGATGTTGACCTTGACCTGCAAGCGCGCGACGGCGCTCCTCTCGGCCGCGATGGAAGGCGGACTGCCCCTGCGCAACCGCCTGCTGCTCTGCCTCCACCTGCGCCTCTGCGCCGCCTGCATGCGCTTCAAGACCCAACTCCTCCTACTCCGCCGCACCATCCGCCTCCGCGCCGCCCGCCTCGCAGCACAGCCCGGCCCAGACGCACTCCCCCACGCCGCCCGCGCACGCCTCAAACGCGCCCTGCACAACGAAAAGACTCACGATTAAAGCCATTCGCGCATGACGTGGCCGAGCGACCTTATGCCGGGAGCGCGGGCGTCCCGCCCGCCTTGAGCGCGGGAGCGCGAACAAAGCGACGCGCTTTCACTCAAGCTTGAATCTGAATGAATCCTGTGAGCGTGCTCACGCACGCTTGGCGGGCGGGACGCCCGCGCTCCCAGCAGTAGGTTGGACGGTAAACCAAACTACAAGCCATCTAGAACGGTTTGTGACTGTAACTTGGATTCTTTATCGCTTGGCTTTGCGGCGCGCGGTGTATTGGCGTTTGATAGCTTCGTGCTCGGTCGTGCCCGGCAGCCTGTCGGGCAGGTCTAGCTCGTCGTCAACCAGGGCTTCCATGTGGACGCCCGCCAAGCGCGCGTAGCGCAGGAGAATCATCAATGACGGCTCGCGGATTCCTAATTCGTATTCTGAGATACGCGCGAGTTTCATTACATCTTCCGCGTCCAACCGTCTAAGAATTTCTGACTGAGGCAGTCCAAGCATGAGCCGAATCTGTCGGAGTTTCTCGGCTAAGCGTTCCGGCTTAGGTCGTGGCTTTGTGCCCATCAGGAGTCGCCTCCCGCATGGGCACACACTGCTCGTGACTTGCGTGCTCTCTCAAATGAGAGGATAATATATTTGCATTCGCTAGTCGCCGTGAGCCTGTCCCTGTGGTGCTCAACGGCGATGCTCATCACTCAGGCGTGAGGGGTGAGCTACGCATGTGGCCGTTGCCTTGTAGTCGAAAGAGCGCGGCCAGGAAGATAGCAAACTAGGCCCGCCCACGTCACCCCGCCGACTTGGTCGCGTGCTGTGTAAGGTGAAGCCATTGGAACGTCCTCACAGCCTGCTGATAGATGAACAAACTTGGCAGGCGATTAACGATCCGGCCACGGCCAACGACATCGCGCTCACGCTGTTCAGCCTTAAGACGGCGATTGATAGCGGTGCGGACGGGGCGCGAGCGGCGAGCGCCGCCCTGTTAGCCAGCATCGAGGCGGCATACCTGCACACGGACGCGCACCGGGCCGCGCTCAAGCTGTACCTGCTGTCGCTCACCGGACAGTTAAAGCCGGCAGACGAGCCGCTGCAACTCATCAGCGCGGCGATCAAGCGCGGCACGGCACAGATTGAACTTAGCAGGCAAAGCAGGGCGCGGAAGAGGCGGCGGCACCTACCGCGAGATTGACGAGTTGCAGGAGTTGGTCGCGGCGATGCGGGCGCAACTGGCGGATTTGGAGCGCGCGATCCGTTCGCGTTAACATCCCCGGCATCAACCCGCGCGCCGACAAAGCCACGCCTGAGCCGATCATCGAGAGCCACCCGATGAGCACGACCGCCATGGCCGTCGCCAACGCCGCCGTCGCGCCGCGCGCGCGGGGCGGGCGCTTCGCTTTGACCGCCGGCTACTGCGCCGCGTTCGTCGCGCTCGGCTTGACGACCGGCTCGCTGGGGCCGACGCTGCCCGGTCTCGCCGCGCAGACGCACGCGCGCGTCGGCGCGGTGGGGCTGCTGCTCACGGCGCGCTCGCTCGGCTTCCTGCTCGCCAACCTTCGCGCCGGCCGGCTCTACGACCGCCGGGCGGGACACCCGCTGCTCGTCGCGGCGCTCGTGGCGATGGCGGCGCTGATGGCGCTTGCGCCCTTCCCCGCGCAACTGTGGCTGCTCATCCTCGTCATGCTGGCGCTCGGCGCGGCCGAGGGCTTGCTCGATGTGGGCGGCAACACGCTGCTCACTTGGGCGCACGACGCGCGCACGGTCGGCCCCGCGCTGAACGCGGCGCACTTCGGCTACGCGGTCGGCGCGACGCTCGCGCCGCTCGTCGTCGCGCGCACCATCGCGCCCGGCACGGGCGCGAGTTACTGGACGCTCGCGCCGCTCGTTCTGCTGCCTGCCGGTCTGCTTCTGTTCCTGCCGAGTCCCGCGCCGCACGCCGTCGCGCACGTGGAAGCGAACCGGCCGGCGCGACCGCGCCTCGCACAACTGCTCGCTGCCTTCTTCGCCCTCTACGTCGGCGCGGAAGTGGCCTTCGGCGGGTGGGTCGCAAGCTACGCGCTGGCGCGGCGTTGGAGCGACGTGACGGGTGCGTCGCTCTTAACTTCGGTCTTCTACGGCGCGCTCATGCTGGGACGGCTCGTCGCCATCCCACTCGCCGCGCGGCTGCGCCCGAGCACGATCCTTCTCGGCGCGCTCGCGGGCTGCCTCTTCAGTCTCGCGCTGTTGCTCACGGGCGTGGCGGCGCTGGTCTGGCCCGCCGCGTTCGGCGTTGGTTTCTCAATGGCCGCGATCTTCCCTACTACGCTCGCGTTCGCCGGCCAGCACATGCAGATGAGCGGGCGCGTCACGGGGCGCATACTCGTCGGCGCGAGCCTCGGCGCTATGTCGCTGCCGTGGCTCGTCGGGCAACTCTTCGAGCACGCGGGCGCGCGCGCCGGGATGCTCGGCGTCGCCCTCGCCCTGCTCGCCGCGCTCGGCGTCTTCGTCGCCACGCTCGCCGTCATCCGGCGACAGACAAGCAATGAAGCAGGCCGCGCCCGCGTCCCGTAGGGACGCGAGTTGGTGTGTGCCTGTGCTCTATCTCGCGCCAAAATTTTTCCTGTAAGGATTCACCCGTGCCCACGACTAATCGAGTGAATGAAGCGGACGTAACGAGCTTCAAGGTCGAACGTGGGACGTAGCTCTTGCACAACTGTAGTCCGGCACGAGCGCCGCACCGCAGTCAACTCTTAGCGCCTCGCAAAGAACGAACACGCCGCCGGGGATGAGGGGGTCTTTTGTCTCCAGGCCGACGTGCGCGCGGCTGCCACAGAACGCAGCGCCTAAACTTGAAAAGGAGAAGCACCGAAATGTCACGCAAGCTCATCGTCGTCATCGTCGCACTGATCATAGCCGGCGGCGCTTGGTACGCCTTCCGCCCCGAACGGCTCTTCGTCAACCAGCAAGTCAACGAACAGTTCCCCGTCGCCTCGGCCGCCGCGGCCACGACCAAGACGCTCGCCGCCGGCAGCTTCCACAGCGTCGCCCACGACACCAAGGGCACGGCGACCGTCTATCAATTGCCTAACGGCCAGAAGACGCTTCGCCTGACCAACTTCGAGACCTCCAACGGCCCCGACGTACACGTCTACTTAGTCGCCGCCGCGGACGCGACCGACAGCGACACGGTGAAGCGCGCGGGTTTCGTCGAGATCAGTCCCTTGAAAGGCAACATCGGCGATCAGAATTACGATCTGCCGGCCGGCGTTGACCTCGCCAAGTACAAGGCGGTAACGATCTGGTGCCAACGCTTCGGCGTCAATTTCGGCACGGCCCCACTCGGCGCTGAGGCCATGACGGCGGGCGAGCCGAAGGCGCTCGCCACGGGCAGCTTCCACAACGGTGCGCACGATACGAAGGGGCAGGCCGCCGTCTATCAACTCGCCGACGGCAAGCGCGTCCTGCGCCTGACGAATTTCGAGACCTCGAACGGCCCCGACGTGCACGTGTACCTTGTTGCGGCGGACGACGCCAAGGACAGCGAGACGGTCAAGAGCGCCGGCTTCATCGAGATCAGCCCGCTCAAAGGCAACGTCGGCGATCAGAACTACGACTTGCCGGCCGGCGCAGACCTGTCTAAGTACCGCGCTGTGACCATCTGGTGTCAGCGGTTCGGCGTCAACTTCGGCACTGCGCCGCTCAAACAGTCGTAACGCGCAGGGCGGCGCGGCGGCGAGCCGGACGGTGTCCGACCGCCGCGCCGGTTTAGATCAAGAGCGGACACATCCGCGAAGGAGCGTAAAAGTAATGAGCGAACAGAAGACGCGCATCGTTATCCTCGGCGGCGGTTTCGGCGGTCTCTACACGGCGCTCCGGCTGGAGAAGACGCTGGCGCGCGATGCCGACATCGAAGTGACGCTCGTCAACCGCGAGAACTTCTTCCTCTTCACGCCGATGCTGCACGAGGTGGCGGCGAGCGACCTGGACATGACGCACATCGTCAACCCAATCCGCAAGCTGCTCCGCCGCGTCCGCTTCTTCGAGGGCGATGTCGAGTACATTGATCTCGCACAGAAGCGCGTCGGCGTCTCGCACGGGCAGGAGCATCATCATCACGATCTCGAATACGATCACCTCGTGCTCGCGCTCGGCTCGATTACGAACTTCTACGGGCTGCCCGGTCTCGCCGAGCACGCCATGACGATGAAGTCTTTGGGCGACGCAATTCATCTGCGCAATCATTTGATCAGCAATCTGGAAGAGGCCGACTTCGAGTGCTGCCCGCGCGTGCGCGAGCCGCTCCTAAACCTGGTCGTCGCGGGCGGCGGTTTCGCCGGGGCGGAGACCATCGCCGGCATCAACGACTTCGTGCGCGAGGCGGTCGAGTTCTACCCGCACCTGACGGAGGAGATGCTCCGCGTCGTGCTCGTGCATGCGGGCGACGTGATCCTGCCGGAGTTGGGCGAGAAGCTGGGGCGCTACGCGCAACAGAAGCTCGCGGAGCGCAAGGTCGAGATTCACACCAACGCGAAGGTAACGAACGTCACCGCCCGCGAAGTGACCCTGAGCGACGGCACGGTGATTACGACCAACACGCTCGTCTGGACGGCCGGCACGTCGCCGCACCCGCTGCTCGCCACGCTGCCCTGCCGGCGCGAGCGCGGGCGCGTCGTCACCGACGAGTTCATGGCAGTGCCCGGCTATCCGGGCGTGTGGGCGTTGGGCGACTGCGCGGCGATACCGGACGCCGCGACCGGCAAGTCTTTCCCGCCGACCGCGCAGCACGCCATCCGCGAGGGGCGCGTGCTGGCCGAGAACATCCGCGCGGCGGTGCGCGGCGGCAAGAAGAAAGCTTTCGCCTTCAAGACCATCGGGCTGCTCGCCGCCATCGGCCGGCGCACCGGCGTCGCGCAGATCATGGGCGTCAACTTCTCCGGCTTCGTCGCGTGGTGGCTGTGGCGCTCGATCTACCTGTCGAAGCTCCCGCGCTTCGAGAAGAAGGTGCGCGTCGCGTTGGACTGGACGCTCGACCTGCTGTTCACCAAAGATATCGTCCAGTTCCTCACCCTGCGCGCCGAGACCGTCTCGCACGACGAGGACGGGGCGCGGCCGGTCGCGCCAGCTACGGGCGTGCCGGTGCTAACCGAGGGCGCACGAGTGGCGCAGATGAGTTTGTAACACCGCCCGGCAGCACGAGGTAAGGTGCGGGGCAGTAACCACGAAATCACACGAACCGACCCGAAGGGGCAGGAGGGGGCACGAAGCAAGAGACACTTAATTTCGTGTGCTTTTGCTTCGTGTCGGTTCGTGTGATTTCGTGGTTAATTTTTTCTATCCCGCGCCGGCTACGTCGTCGCCGCCTTGCGCGCGCGGGCGTAGAGGCGCGGCGTCGGGTATTCAAACGGGTACGGCTCGCGTGTGCTGACCTGCTCGACACCGAAGCTCGCGGCCGTGAGATAGCCCGACATCTCTTCGCCGCTGAAGAGCGTGACGAAGACCGACACCGGCTCGCCGTACCACTCGGCGCGGCGCAACTCGCCCGCGCCGCCGTGAAACGACAGGAGCACGGGCGCGTCCGGCCGCAGCACGCGCCACATCTCTTTGAGCGCGCGCACCACCTCCTCGCGCCGCAGGTGGATGACGGCGTAGAACGAGACGAGGCCGGCGAACGCCGCGTCCGCTGCGTCGAGCGCCAGCATGTCGCCCTGCGTAAACGTGATGTCCGGGTTCAGCCGGCGCGCGTGGTTGACCATCTCCGGCGAGAGGTCTATGCCGCACATCTCCACGCCGCGGTCGCGCAGGTAGCGCGCGACCTGACCGGGGCCGCAACCCAACTCGCAGACGAGACCGCGCCCGCGCACGTCGGCGGCGAACTCGTCCAGCAGCGCGCGGTCGAACGGCTTGCGCCCGAGTTCGTCGCAGTACTCGGCCGCGTACTGCCTTGCGACCCGGTCGTAGCTGGCGGCCAACTCTGTCTGTTGTTCGTCCATCACGTTGACACGCGCCGCGCGCGCGGCATACTCTCCCTGCCGTTACAGCCGCCGGGCTTCACTTCCCCGCCCGGTCAACCCATCATTCAAGAGAGGTGAACCCCCATGAAGATTCTCCGCCCCGTCCTGTGCGCGCTCGTCGCGCTCTGCTGCCTGACCGCGCTGGCCGCGTCGCGGCAGCAGCATAATAACTCCGCGGCCAAGCCGGCGACGCAAGGCGCGACGGCCACGGTCACGGTGAGCAACGTAAAGTTCGAGCCGCGCACGCTGACCGTGAAGGCCGGCACGACCGTCACGTGGCAGAACAAGGAGGGCGCGCACACGGTTGCCGCCGACAACGGCTCGTTCGAGTCGGACACGCTCTCGGCGGGCGACAGCTTCAGCCACAAGTTCGCCAAGCCGGGGCGTTACTCTTACTACTGCACCTTCCACGGCAGCAAGGGCGGGCACGACATGGCCGGCGTCATCGTCGTGACGAAATAGCGGCGCGGTCGTAAAAGACGCGCGGCGTGGGCTGCCCGCCCTTACGTCGCCTGTTCCAACTCGGCGCGCGCCCAGGCAGCGCGGCGCGCGCCCGCCTCGTAGGTGCTTTGCAGAAAGTCCAGCAGCGCCTCGTCCGGCGCGGCCGACTGCCGCACGTCCTCATACGGCAGCAGAAACTCCTTCATCTCTGCGCTGTAGAACGCGGCCGGCGGGCGCACCGGCTCGGCCTGTAGCCCCGCGGGTTCGGGCGCGGTGTAGGAGTAGAACGCGGGCGCGGGGTACGCGCCGCCGCCGGGCCAGAAGCCGTGGCTGATACATTCGTGCGAGTAAGCCTCGCGCGTGATCGCGTCCGCGCCCTCGCGCTCCGGCGCGCGGCGGCCCGAAAAGCGCGTCACGGCCAGATCGAAGCTGCCCCAGAAGAAATGCACGGGGCTGCACTTGCCGATGAAGCGCGCGCGAAACTCTTTGAAGACCCGGTCGGCCTGCACCAGTATGCGCCAGAAGCGGTTGGCGTAAGTAGGGTCGTAGGCGGCGTGCTGCGTGTCCTGCTCGAAGGGGATGGGGTCGGGCACTTCGACCGGCGTCGTCCATATCTGCACCTCGATGCCGAGCGCGCCGAGCGCGGACATCACGGCCTGATAAAAGTCGGCGACGGAGCGCGGGGCTAAGGCGACGGTCTGCGTCGTCCCGTCGTCGCACTTGATGACGAGTTCGTGCGCGATGAAGTCGAAATCAATCTCGAAGGCGCGCGTGCCGTAGGGGAGCGCCGAAGTCGTCAAGCCGCGCGCGCTCACGTAGAGCGGCACGTTCCACCAGTGGTTGACGAGTGGCGTCTGCGCAAGGTGAATCTTGCCGACCACCTGCGTCCACATGTGCAGCGTCGCGTAAGTCTCCTGCCACTCCGCGAGCGGCAGCGCCGGCCACACCTCTGTACTCATCGCGCGTCTCTCCTTTCTTGTTGCTGCCGTCAACGCGCCAGCCGGTCGGTCGCCAGCAGCAGCTCGGCGTTGAGGATGGCCGCGCCGGCCGCGCCGCGGATCGTGTTGTGGCTGAGCGTGACGAAGCGGAAGTCCATGACGTTGTCGCGCGCGAGGCGACCGACGGTGACGCTCATGCCGCCGCCCGCGTCGCGGTCGAGGCGCGGCTGCGGCCGGTCGCGCTCGGCGCGCACGACGAGCGGGCGCTCCGGCGCGGTGTGCAGGCGCAACTCCTGCGGCAGCGACGTGAACGAGGCGAAGGCTGCGCGCACTTCGTCCAACTCCGCCGCGCGGGCCAGCTTCACGCGCACGGCCGCCATGTGCCCGTCCGCGACGTTGACGCGGTGACACTGCGCGCTCACCTTCAGCGGCGCGGGCGCGATCCGCCCGTCGTCGTAGCGGCCGAGAATCTTCGGCGTCTCCTCCGCGATCTTCTCCTCCTCGTCCTTGATGAAGGGCAGCACGTTGTCCACCACGTCGAGCGACGCGACGCCGGGGTAGCCCGCGCCGGAGAGCGCCTGCATCGTCGTGGCGACCACCGCCTCAACGCCGAAGCGCGTGTGCAAAGGAGCGAGCGCGAGCGCGAGCATAATGGTCGAGCAGTTCGGGTTGGTGACGATAAAGCTGCGCCCGCCGAAACGCGCGCGCTGGCGCGCGAGCAGTTGCAGATGCTCGTGGTTGACTTCGGGGATGAGGAGCGGCACGTCCTCGTCCATGCGGAACGCCGACGAGTTGCTGATAACGGGATAGCCCGCGCGCGCGAACGCGCCTTCGGTCTCGCGCGCCATCTCGCCCGGCAGGCTGGAAAAGACGAGGTCGCAATCGAGCGGCGGCTGCGGCGCTTGCACGATCATCGCACCCACGTCCGCGGGCATCTCGCCCGGCAGCCGCCACGCGCACGCCTCCGCGTAAGTCTTCCCCCGCGACTGATCGGAGGCGGCCAGCGCCGTGATCTCAAACTGCGGGTGCGACTCAAGCAACTGCACGAACCGCTGCCCCACCATGCCCGTCGCGCCGAGTATGCCAACCCGATACTTCACAGTCATGCGCGCTCCTTCTCCTACATAGTGCTTCTGTCCTGCTCCGCCCTTGTCCGCGCAGGCGGTCAGTGTTCATTAACGACGCTGGCCAGCGCGCGCTTCATCCGGCGCACGCCTTCGGTCAATGTTTCGTGCTCCGCGCAGAAAGAGACGCGCAGGAAGCCTTCGCCTTCGCGCCCGAACGCCGCGCCGGGCACGGTGACGACACCGTGCGCCAGCAGCGCCTCGGTCACGCGCATCGAGTCGCCGTAGGCGCTCACGTCCGCCATCGCGTAGAACGCTCCTTCCGGCTTGACCATGCGCAGCCCTAATTCGCTTTCCATCAGCCTCAACAAGTGATCGCGGCGCGCGCGAAACGTGCGGCGAAATTCGGCGCGCGCCTGTTCGGCTTCGTCAGTCCACGCGGCGAGCGCGGCCTTTTGCGAGATGGTCGAGGCGCAGGTCGTGGTGTAGCCGTGCAGGACGAGCGCGGCGCGCACAACGTCAGCGTCGCCGCACAGCCAGCCCAGCCGCCAGCCCGTCATGCTCATGGATTTCGATAGACCGCCGATGACGACCGTGCGCGCGTAGTGATCAGAAAACGAAGGCGGGCGTTGCGGCGTGTAGTAAAGCTCGCGGTAGATTTCGTCGCTGACGGCGTAGGCGTTTGTGCCGGCGAGCGCGGCGGCCATCGCCGCCATGTCATCGCCGGTCAGCACGCGGCCCGTGGGGTTCGACGGGCTGATGCACACAACCACTTTCGTGTGCGGCGACACGCGGCGGCGGAAATCTTCGGCGTCGAAGGCGAAGCCGGCCGCCGCGGGCAGCCGATAGAAGACGGGGACGCCGCCCGCCATGCGCACGATGGTCGGGTAGGCGACGAAGCCGGGGTCGGGCAGGAGCACTTCATCGCCCGCGTCCACCAGCGTCAATAGTGCGAGGTAGAGCGCCTCCTGCGAGCCGGCGGTGATGACGACGCGGTCGGCGTCCGTTTCCAGAGACGGGTAGTCGGCGGCGACGCGCGCGCGCAAAGTGGGGAGACCGGCGTGCGTGGTGTAACCGTTCTGTTCTTCAATAACAACGCGGGCGGCCGCGCGCCGGATCACGTCGGGCGTGGGCAGGTCGGGTTCGCCGAGGCCGAGGTTGATGCTGCCCGGCCGGGCGCGGTCGAAGACCTGCCGGATCATGCTCTTCTCTATGCCGCGCAAGCGCGCCGCCGGCCGAAACTCGCTCAACGCAGGTAGTCCTCCAACTGCACCGCGCGGTCGGTCTGCGCGTCGCGGTATTTGACGACGACCGGCGCGTAGAGCGACAAGCCCCACGCGCGCCCGCGCTCCGTCGTCACCGCGCGCGCGCCGGGCACGACGACCGCGCCCGCCGGAATCTCAAGCGGCGCTTCGGCCGTGCGTTTGTAAACCTGCTCGCGGACGAGATCATAGACGGGCGTTGCGCCCGTCAGGATCGTGCCCGGCGCGAGCACCGCGCCCGCGCGCACGATTGTGCCCTCGTAGACGCCGCAGTTGCCGCCCACGAGCACGTCGTCTTCGATCACGACCGGCACAGCGCCCACGGGTTCTAACACGCCGCCCACCTGTGCCGCCGCCGAGATGTGCACGCGCTTCCCAACTTGCGCGCACGAGCCGACGAGCGCGTGGCTGTCAATCATCGTGCCCTCGTCCACGTAAGCGCCGACGTTGACGTAACAGGGCGGCATCAGGACTGTGCCGGGCGCGAGGTACGCGCCGTCGCGCACGCTCGACCCGCCGGGCACGATGCGCACGCGCTCGGCAATGTCGGTGGCGCGGACGGGGTACGTCGCCTTGTCGTAGAAGACGAGGCTGCGATCCTGCGGCGACATGTCGGCGAGCGCGCCCATGCGGAAGCCGAGCAGGATGCCCTGCTTGACCCAGGCGTTCACGTGCCAGCGGCCGTCGTCGCCGCGCTCTGCGGCGCGCACCTCGCCGCGGTTGAGCGCCGCCTTGAACTCGGCGAACAGCGCACGATCTTCGGCCGTGAATTCCGGCCTGCCCGCCAACTCTTCGAGCCGCTCACGTAGCGCCATGCGTCGCCCCCTGCAACAGACCAAGCTCCACGAGCACTTCGCGCACGCGCGCGCGGCTCTTCTCTTCGACGGGCACGAGCGGCAGGCGGAACTGCTCCTCAAGTAAGCCCATCGCCGCCATCGCCGCTTTGACCGGCCCCGGACTCGACTCGATGAAGTTCACGTCCATCAGCGGCAGCCAGCGGTAGTGCAACTCGCGCGCTCTGTCCCACTCGCCCGCGAGCGCCGCGTCGCACAACTGCGCCAGCGCGCCCGGCGCTTCGTTCGACGCGACCGAGACGAGACCGTCCGCGCCGAGCGCCATCATCGCCAGCGTCATCGCGTCGTCGCCGGAGAGCACGCGGAAGTTCGCCGGGCGGTCTTTGAGGATCGACATGATCTGCGCGAGGTTGCCCGACGCCTCCTTCGTCGCCACGATGTTCTCGCAGTCGTGCGCAAGCCTCAGCGTCGTCTCCGCCAAGATGTTGGAGGAGGTGCGCCCCGGCACGTTGTAGAGCACGACGGGCAAGCCTTCGACCGCCTCGGCGACGGCGCGGAAGTGCGCGTAGAGACCTGCCTGCGTCGGCTTGTTGTAGTAGGGCGCGACGACGAGCACGGCGTCCGCGCCGAGGAACTTCGCCTCGCGCGATTGCTCGCAGACGTGCGCCGTGTTGTTGCTGCCCGTGCCGGCGATGACGTGCGCGCGCCCGCGCGCCACCTCGACCGTCGCGCGGATGACCGCGTGCTTCTCCTCCTCGGTCATCGTCACGCTCTCGCCCGTCGTGCCGCAGGGCACGAGCAGCTTCACGCCGCCCGCGATCTGCCGCTCGACGAGCGCGCGGAAAGTCTCCAGGTCAACCGCGCCGTCGCGTTTGAACGGCGTGACGAGCGCCGTCGCGCAGCCGCGTAAGTATTCGACGTTCATGGTCATAAGATGTTCAAGCCCTCTCTTTCAACATCTCCTCGATCACCTGCCCGAACTCGTAAACGCCGCGTCGCCCTTGAATCCAGTGCGCGGCGACGAGCGCGCCCGCCGCGAAGCCCTCGCGCGAGCGCGCCGTGTGCGTGAGCAAAATCTGATCGGCCGCCGAGTCGAAGCCGACGCGATGCGTGCCCGGAATGTGGCCGGCGCGCGTGCTCGACACCGGAATCTCCCGCTCGTACTCCGCCGCGAGCAGGTCGCGCAGCTTCAGCGCCGTGCCCGACGGGGCGTCGCGTTTGCGCGCGTGGTGCGCCTCTTCGACGAAGGGCGCGTAAGCGTCGAAGCCCGCGCACAACTCGGCGGCGCGCGCGACGACGCGGTAGAAGAGGTTGACGCCGACGGAGAAGTTCGCGCCGAAGACGAGCGCGCCGCCATGCTCTTCGACCAGCCGGCGCACGGCCTGCTCCTGTTCGCGCCAGCCCGTCGTGCCGACGACTGCGGGCACACCCGCCAGCACGCAGGCGCGCACGTTGTCGAGCACCGCGCCGGCCACCGAGAAGTCAATCGCGGCGTCGAGACCGCGGAGACGTGTCGCTGCGTCCGCGCTCTGCGCCGTGACGACGAGCGCGACCTCGTGCCCTTCGGCGCGGGCGCGCTCCTCAACCAGCCGCCCCATCGCGCCGTGTCCGAACAGTGCGAGCTTCATCTGCCGTGCCCTCTGAGTTGGATGTTGGGCGAGTTGGGTTTTAACACAGAGGACACAGAGGACGCAGAGAAAACCATTTCAAATCTCAAATCTGAGATCAATTCTTCTCTGTGCCTCTGTGTCGAATTAATGCTCGCCATACAGTCAAGCAAAGTTACTATCAACCGTCTAACGCGCAAGCAACGCGCGCACAAGCCGCTCGTACAACTCGACCGCGCGCGCCAACTCACTTTTACTGACGCGCTCGCCGGCCGTGTGCGCGTCGAGGATCGAGCCGGGGCCGAGGAGCAGCGGCGTGCCCCAGCGCGAGAGGTATGGGATGTCGGTCGTGAAGCGCACAACCGTCTGCTCGAAGTCGTCCACCGCGTGCAGGCGCACCGGCTCTGAGGTCGAGAGCACTTCCACCTCGACGCGCCCCGCCGCGACGCGCTCAAGCTCTTTCACCGCCTGCGCGGAGTCCGTCACCAGCCGGAGATGCAACACCGCCTCGGCCGCGGCCGGGATGACGTTCGAGGCCGTGCCGCCTGCGATTGTGCCGATGTTGCAGGTCGTCGCGCCGAGGAAATCGTCGTGCGGCCAATCGTGCGCACGCACGTCCGCCAGCACGTCGAGCAGTTTCTCAACCGCCGACTCGCCGTGTTCGGGGTAAGCCGAGTGCGCCGCGCGGCCCGTCGCTTTGAGCCGCGCGCGCAGAGAGCCTTTCGAGCCGGCCGCGAGCAGGTTGTCCGTCGGCTCGCCGTTGATCAGGTATTCGCAGGCGCGCGCCGCCGGATGCTCGTTCGCCGCGCGCGCGCCGAGGCTGCCGAGTTCTTCGTCCACGGTGAAGAGCAGCCCGATCTCTTCAACACCTGCACCGCGCAGACGCTCGGCGGCCGCCAACTGCGCCGCGATGATGCCCTTCGCGTCGCACGCGCCGCGGCCGTAGATGTAGTCGTCGTCCGCGCGCGCCGCGATGTGCGGCGGCACGGTGTCCATGTGCGTCGAGAGCACGACGCGCGGGCGCGCGTCGGTCGTGGCGATCACGTTCGCGCGCCCGCCTTCGACCGCCTGCAACTCGACCCGGTAGCCCACGCCTTCTAAGTGCGACGCGAGGAAGCGCGCCACCGCCCCCTCGTCCCCGCTGACGGACGGGATGTCTATGAGCCGGCGCGTGAAGGCGAACAAGTCCATCGTGTGGCTCAGTGGTCGAGCATCGCGGTGTGGTAAAGCTCGCGCGTGTCGCGCTCGAAGAAGGCCTGGTGTAGTTGTCTGACCGCCTGCTCGACCGCGCCCTCTTCGACGACGAAGGTCAGGTTGATGCTCGACGCGCCCTGCGAGATGAGCATGACGTTGATGTTGCGCACGGCCGTGAAGACCTTCGCCGCGATGCCGGGCGTGTTGCGCAAGCCCTCGCCGACGACGCAGATGATGGCGCGGTCGCGCTCGACGCGCACCGCGCCAATCAGGTTCAGGTCTTGCTCGATCACTTCGAGCGCGCTGGTGTCGTCGAGCGAGAGCGAGACGGAGACCTCGGACGTGGCGACCACGTCCACGGCCGTGCGGTGGCGCTCGAACACCTCGAAGAGCACGCGCAGGAAGCCGTAAGCGCCGAGCATGCGCGCCGACGTGACATGGACGATGGTCACGCCGCGCTTGTGCGCGATGGCCTTGACGGTGCGCGGCGACTTGTCCGTGTCGAAGTAGATGACGGTGTCGCCGGCCGCCGCGTCGCGCGAGTCGCAGATGCGGACAGGGATGCCGCGCACGACCGCCGGCAGAATCGTCTTCGGGTGCAAGACCTTCGCGCCGAAGTAGGCCAGCTCGGCCGCCTCCGCGTAGGAGAGGCGCGGGATGGTGTGCGCCGCCGGGACGACGCGCGGATCGGCCGTCAGCACGCCGGCCACGTCCGTCCAGATTTGAATCTCGCGCGCGCCGAGGCATGCGCCGACGAGCGCCGCCGTGTAGTCCGAGCCGCCGCGGCCGAGCGTCGTGGTCTGCCCCGTCGCGGTGGCCGCGATGAAGCCGCCGAGCACGGGCAGCCCGTCGGCGTCGAGCACCGCGCCAAGTTCGGCGCACGTGCGGCGGGTCGTCTCGTTCGTCAGGGGCGTGGCGCGGCCGAATTGATCGTCTGTGATGATGCAGCGGCGCGCGTCCACGTAGCGTGCCGGCAGCGCCGCGCCGCGCAGCGCCGCCGCCAGCAAGGATGCCGACAGGCGCTCGCCGTAAGAGACGACCTCGTCTTGCAAGGCGGCGGGCGGGCGCGTCTGCGCCGCACACTCCGCCCACAGGGCACGCAACTCGTCGCGCGCCGCCGCCAACTCCGCCGTGAACGCCTCCGCTGCCTGTTGCTCAAGCAACTCGGCCGCGATCTCCGCGTGGCGCGCGAGATGTGTGGTGAGTGCGGCGTCCGCTTCGGCCGCCTGCCCTTTCGTCGCCGCCTGCACGGACGCAAGCAGCGCGTCCGTCATGCGGCTGAGCGCGGAGACGACGACGACGGGGCGCTCCGTGGCGCTGCACGCCGCGACCGCCGCCACGACGCGCCGGAACGCCGCGGCGTCCTCGACCGACGTGCCGCCGAACTTCATCACTGTGGGCTGCTGTGCGGTCACAAACGGCGCTCGCTCCTGCTGCCGACGGCATGCGGCCGGACTGAAAAGGGCTAAAACAGTTTGGGGATGCGTCTATACTATTACACAAACTTGAGATTTGAAATTTGAGATGTGAAATCTCCAAGTTGAGATCGCTTTCCTCTGTGCCTCCTCTGTGTTCTCTGTGTCTCTGTGGTAAACCGCTCGCCCGCCGTCACTCAGGCGCGGCGCGGGCCGCTACGTCCTTGAGTTGATCGAGGCGCAGGCGCAGGGCGCGCGTGTAGCGCCCGACCTCTTCTTCGGTCGCACCGCTGGCGCGCAGGCCGGCGCGCAGTTGCGCGTCCGTGATGCGGCCCAAATAACTGTAGAGCCAACGCACGTCCGCCGTGCTGATCTGTTCGCGCGCGTCGTCCGTGCGCTGGCCGATGTAGCCCCATTGCACGTGGCCGTCGGCGACGCCGCGGATGAAGTCGGGCGTCTGCGCCTCGAAGCCGGCGGCGTCCCACTTGCTGCGGTCGAAGGGCGTGCCCCAGCGCCCCATCGAAGCGCCCCAGTCTATGAACAGGTAGCGCGCCTCGATCTCGCCGTCCGCCAGGCGGTGCTCGAAGATGGCCGTGTTTGAGCCGCGCCCTACGTCACGCACGTCCTTGTTGTCCCAGTTCGACGTGAACATCAGCATGATCTTCAGCCCGTTCAACTCGCGCGTGCCCGTGAACGGGTTGTCGTCCCACGCCCAGCCGTGCTCGTCGAAGAGTTTGCGCACGCCGGCCTCGTCCAACTCGAAGCGCGCGTCGCGGAAGGTGCAATCTTCGCCGACGCATGAGCGCGCGCGCCCAAGCTCCTTGACGCCTTCAATGTGCCCGGCGGCGACGAAGTGGCAGCGCTCGACGTGATAGCCGGCGGCCCAGGCGAGGCGCGTGGCGAAGGTCTCGGAGCGCACCTCGTCGCCCCACTTAACGCGCCACGTGCGCCCGCGCGCGTCGCGCACGGAGAGGCAGGGGTTTGAGCCGGTCGCGTGCTCTTCGACAAATGTAAAAGGCGGGACGGGCGTGCCTTTGGGGCCGCCGGGGCCGTGCTCGAAGTCGAGTTGTTCGACCGCGCCGGGGTCGCGCCACAGGGACGCGCGGGTGGCGCGCAAGGGCTTGGGCGGGGTGCGGCGGCGGCGGACGTATGAGACCAGCGCGTAGAACAGATACCAGCAGATCGTCCCCGTCAGCACGCCGAGCGAGATGACCGTCGCGTACTTAATCAGTCTGTGCATGCCAGGCAGGTGATTCCGGCTGAACGCAAATTGGTGTCGGATTGAGCTAACGCAGTTACTTTAGTACCAACGATCAGCCGTATCAACCATGAGCCGCGCGGCGGGGCCCGCCAGCGGGCGCTCAGCCCACGCGCCGCGCTGCTGCGGCCGGAAGTGCGTGAGCAGGTTAAGCGGCGTGCCCGGCAAGGGCACTTTGCGGCGCGAGAGTTTCTGGTAATCGCGCGTGCGCCCCCGGACGCGGATGAAGTAGTCGCGGAAGTGTACGGGCAGGATGGTCGCGCCTTCGAGCCAGTAATAGACGCGCGCGCCGTAGAGCGCGTGCAGCCACAGTTCCCACGGGCGCGGGGCGTACAACTCCTGATCGAGCGCGCGGTGATAGACGGGCAGCCACAGCACGTGGATGCCTTTGCGGCGGTACTCGCCCGTGCGGTAAGCGATCCTGGCGAGCGGCAGCGTGCTCAGTTGGACTTCGATGGCGACCGGCACGCCGTTCAGGTACGCGCTCACGTCGGGGCGCACCGTGCCGAGGTTGCGCTCCATCTCGCATTTCGTCGCGCGCGGGTCGGCGCTGAGGCTTTCGTAGATGGCGAGCTTGCAGCGGCGGTGCGCCTCGGACTCGCCCTTGCCGTACTCGCACACGACCGGCGGGCGGTGCGCGAAGTGCGGCGCGAGGATGCCGCCCTGCCTGAGCGTCACGACGCGCTGGCAGCAGAAGCAGACGAACGGGCGGTCGCCCTTGTCCGCCTCCCACGCGCCCAGCTTCCGCCCGTCGAGTTCTCGGATCGCCGTTAACATCTTAAAAGCAGTGACGAGTGACAAGTGCCGAGTGACGAGTAAGAGCGGGTCTTTGTCTCGGCACTCGTCACTGGTCACTCGTCACTGTAGTTCTTATCTATCGCTGCGACGACATCCGCCGGATCGAGCTTATGTTTGTAGGTGACGACGTGGGGCGGTATCCGGGGGAGCGGGTCGCGGCTGCCGCGCAGTTCGTCCGACGCGGCGAGGATGAAATCCTTGTAGCCAGCGTGCGTGAACTCGTGCAGCCGCTCGTATAAATACTGGGGCGTCCAGAAGCCGAGCAGTTCGAGATAGACACGGCGGCCGTCCGGGTGCGCGAGCACGTAGTCGGGGATGAAGGCGCTCGCGCCGATGTCAACGACCTCGTTGTTTTGTTCGAGCGCCCACGGGCTGTCGAAGCGCGCCCAGCGTTCGGCGAGCGCATCCCTGTCCGGCTCGGCGTAGGGCGTTGCGGTGCGGTAGTGCGAGCGCAGGCGTCTCTGCCGGCTGTCCAACTCGAAGAAGGCGCGGGGCGCGGGCGGCTTCGGCGCAATCTCGGCGCGCATGCGCCAGCCCGTGCAGAGCAGCAGCGCGGGCAGGAAGACCGCCATCTGCACGCCATACTTCTGCGAGCGTTGAAAGAGCGACAGGGGGCCGTCAACGCGCACCTCGTAGCCTGCGACGGCGTTGCCCTTGATCGTGTGCAGCAGTCGGTAAGCCTTGATCGCGCCGAACAACTCGCGGTAGCCGGCCGGCGCTTGCGGCTCGACCCACAGCCGCATTTCCACGCAGCGGTAGAGCAGCGCCTGCGCCTGCGCGACGTTGTAGAGGTCGAGCAGTTCGCGCGGCGCAATCGGGTCGAAGCCGAGCAGCCTTTGCCTTTCGGGTAGATCGGCGTAGAGCGCGGCGAGCAGATCGGCGGGCGGGCATTCGATGTCGCGCGCGACTTCGTTCACCAACTCGGTCGCCGCCGGACTCTGGCTGACGAGCGGGTAATGCTCGCGCGCCTTGCGGAACAGCGCGCGGCGGATTTCGACCGGGTCTTTCGCCGCGACCGTCTCGAACGTGCAGCGGTCGAGCAGCAGCTTGATCAAGCCCCGTTGCATGCGGTAGTCCGTGCCGAGGCCGACGTGCTCCGCCAGCGCCTCGTCCAAGTCCATCCGCGCGCGGCCGTCGAAGCCCTGGAAGAGTTTGATGAGCGCGGCGGCGTCGCCCAGATTGTCGGCGTCGCCCGCGTCAATCAGGCGCGGCCCTGTGCGGTCGCCGCGCTGCCAGCTCTGCGCGAGATCGGCGGTCAGCATCCCCGTCTCACCTCACCAGCCAGGACTGCGGCGCGCGGTACTGCACACCGCTGAACTGCTCGCCCGCGCTGCGCCGCTGACTGATCTGCTCCTCAGTCGTCTCGCCCGCAACGACTTCGTAGAGGATCGCCTCCTTGTCGGGCTGCTTGCGCAGGATGCGGCCCAGGCGCTGTATGTGCTCGCGCTCCGAGCCGGAGCCGGAGAGCACGACCGCGACCGACGCGGCCGGGATGTTGATGCCCTCGTTCAAGACCTTCGACGTGGCCAGCGCCAGCACCTCGCCCGCGTTGAAGGCTTCCAACCACTCGCGTCTTTCCTTGACGCCCGTCTGGTGCGTGATCGCCGGGATGAAGAACTGCTCCGAGATGCGATAGACCATGTCGTTCTCGGCGGTGAAGATGAGCGTGCGCTCGCGGCGGTGGCGTGCGAGTAGCTCCGCGAGCACGCGCAGCTTCGCGTCCGTGCCGAGCGCGATGCGCTTCGACTCGCGGTAGGCGAACATCGCGCGCCGGCCCTCGCTGCTGCGCGCGCTCGCGGCGACGAACGTCCGCCAGCCATGCTCCGTGCTCAACTCGATCTGCTGCTCTTGCAGGAAGCGGCGGAAGACGGCGCGCTCGCTCTCGTAGCGGGCGCGCTCCTCGTTCGTCAGCCGCACGTTGATGCGCACCACGCTGTAGTCCGCCAGGTACTCGCCCGCCAACTCGTGCGCGCCGCGCCGGTAGACGAACGGGCCGACCAGGCGCGTCAACTCGCGCTCCGCGCCGTCCGCCCGCTCTGGCGTCGCGGTGAGGCCGAGCCGGAAGGGCGCGAGCGACATCTCGGCGGCGTAGCGGTAGACGCTCGACGGCAGGTGGTGGCACTCGTCGAAGATGAGCAGTCCGAACTGATCGCCCAGCCGCTCCATGAAGCGAAAGGCCGACGCGTAGGTCGTGATGGTGAGCGCGCCGATCTCAAAATAACCGCCGCCGATGAGGCCGACCTCCGCGCGGAAGCACGAGAGCAGCAGGTCGTACCACTGGTTCATCAGGTCTATGGTGGGCACGACGACGAGCGTCGAGCGCCCGCACAATTCAATCGCCATCTGCGCGACGAGACTCTTGCCCGCGCCCGTCGGCAGGATCACGACGCCGCAACGCTCCGCGCGTCGCCACTCGCTGATCGCCTGCTCCTGATAAGGGCGCGGCTCGGCCTGGAGCGTGGTAGGGAAATCGAACTTCAGGTAGGCGCGCGCCCTGTCACTGTAAGGAATCTGCCGCCGGATGAACTCCTTGACGACGTGCCGGTAAGCGAGGGCCGGCGCGCGCCAACGCAGCACGCGCGCGTCCCAACGAAACGCGGCCGGCGGCGCGAACTCGCGCCCCGCGCCGTCCAGCACGAGCGTCCCCGCGTCGAACCTGATAACGATCTCCGGCTCGCTCATCAGAGGAATAAGTCAACGTCCTCGCCGGGAGCGCGGGCGTCCCGCCCGCCAAAGCGTGCTCTAGCACGCTTCAAAGGATGCGCTTTCTTCAAGCTTGAGTGACAGCGCGGCCATTCATTCGCGCTCCCGCGCTCAAGGCGGGCGGGCGCGCGCGCGCTCCCAGCAGCGGCGTTCACGCCGTGACCAGGGTTGAAAGCTTCTCCTGCAAGAAGGCGAGCAGTTCGGTCTGTTGCGGCGGCTTCAGTTGCTCGGCGGCCAAGACCTGATACTTCCGCTGCAAGTACTCGCTCAACTGCTCGTCGGTCTTGCCCAGAGTATGACAGGCCGCGTAAATCTCCGCCAACAGTTCGCGCTCCGCCTGCTGCGCGGCGAACACGTCGGCGGCGGCGGACGCGGTGGCCGCCGCTGTCGCCTGCGTGATGATCGCGCTCGCGGGGCCAACGTCCTCCACGTCCTGCGTAAAGAACTCGGAGGCGTTGACGGCGATGAGCACGGCCGCCACCAACGCCCGCTTCTGCCCCATTTTCTGAATTGTGTTCACCTGATCGGCAATGTCGGGGTTGGCGACGCGCCCGGTCTGCTGGCTCTCGATGGCGGCATCGCCGATGAGAAACTTCGCGCCGCAGCCGCCCTTCTTGCGGAAGCAGACCCAACCGCCGCCGTACTCTTCGCGCCCACGGATGATCGCCGCCTGCCCGCATTCCGGGCACGTGCGCTGCGCCTCGCGCCAGCGGTACTTCTGCTCGCGCGAGTTGCACGAGCCGTCGGCCTCGGCGACGAGCAGGTCGCCGCGCGAGAGCTGGCAGCGATAGAGGTAGTAGAAGAACGGCTCGCCGTCGTGCGCCGCGCCCGTCCAGTCCTCGATCCGCTCGATGAGTTGGAAGCGCGTCGAGAGGCCGAAGAAGGTGGTCAGCTTCTCCGCGCCGGGCTTCAGGAGCGTGAACTTGTCCGTACCGGGGATGATGCCGTAATCAATGTCGCGCCGCAGCACGCGGCCGACAAACTCCGTGACGGCGTTGTAACGCTCGACCGCCAACTCAATCGTCAGCGCCGGCATGAACTGCGCCGGCTCGACTGTCATAAGCGCACTCGTCGCCCCGAACGCACCGCTGGTCGCTTCGCTCATCACCTCACCCGCTTGTCTATAATTTGTGCCGTCAGTGCTGGCAACCAAAGTTCTTTGCGCCCTTTGCGGCCCTGCTCCGCGCCCTTTGCGGTTAAAGTTTTGTTCTTAACCGCAAAGGGCGCTAAGCAAGCCGCAAAGGACGCGGAGGACTTTCAGCTTCTTAGAACGGAATCCCGTCATCCTCGTCCGTCGAGGGTCGCGCCGGCCCTCTGCCCGGTGCGTGCGCGGCGGCGGCGCGGGCGTTGCCCTGCTGCGGCGCGGAAGCTGGCAGCCCCACGCGCTCGCCGCCCGCGCCGCCGATGAACTGCACGTCCGTCGCGTTTAGTTCCAGCGTGTAGCGCGGCTTGCCGTCCTTGTCTGTCCACTCCTCGACGTGCAGGCGGCCTTCGACGAAGACGCTCTTGCCCTTCGTCAGGTACTGCGCGGCGGTCTCCGCCTGCCGCCCCCAGACCGTCACGCGAAACCAGGTGGTCACGTCCTGCTGCTCGCCCGTGCTCGATTTGCGCCGTTCGTTGCTCGCGATGCTGAACGTGCAGAGCGGCGTCCCCTGCGGCGTGTAACGCAGTTCCGGGTCGCGCCCAAGATTGCCCACGACGATGACTTTATTGAATGACATGCTCGCCTCCCTGTTGTGCCGAATGCTTTGGATTGATGCGCGGGCGCGGGCGTTGCGCGCGCCTTGAGTTGCAACTGCGGCACAGTGTATCACACGCAAAAAGAAGTTGTACACCGGGCGGCGGGGCGCGTCGAGCCATCGCGCGGGGCCGGACGCGCGCGCGGGCGCGTGCCCGGCGGGTGCTACCGGCGACCACCCGGCGGTGTTAATATCAGCGCCGCTCTGGCACACGCAAGCCGCGGGAGTCTCAAAGAACATGACGCGAATCTGTTGCTGCGCCCTCGCCCTGCTGTGCTCGCTCTCCCTGTCGATTCAGGCGGGGAACGAACCGCGCAAGGACGACGAGGACAGACAGGAATTGACGCGCTTGGTGCACGACGAGTGCGAGGGCGTGTTGGAGAACCACGCGGCGGTGCTCGACCGCATCTGGGCCGCAGAGTTTCAGATGAAGACGGTGGACGGCACGGTGACGCCGAAGGCGCAGGCGCGCGCCTTTCTGCGCGCGGCGCTGCCGCAGAGCATCGCGGGCTTGTGCGAGATAGACGACCTCACGATCAAGATAAACGGCAAGAAGGCCACGACCGAAGGGCGCATGATGCTCCGCGCCACGAACGTGGACGGCACGCCCGAACCCAAACGCTTCCGCTTCACCCAGCGCCTCGTCAAACGCGCCGGGCGCTGGCAGGCCCTCCGTTTAGACTTCAGCTACGTCCTGCCGTGATATTACCTGGGGTCAGAATAAGTAGCCACGAAATCACACGAACCAACACGAACGAGGGCGAGACCGCTGCGCGCTTTCTTCTTCGTGTTTATTCGTGTGATTTCGTAGTTAAAGCTTTTCGCCCTGCTTTGCTCTCGTGTGTCCGGACTCAGGGCTTCGGCGTCTGTTTCTGCTCGGCTTCGCGCCGCTTCCGCTCGTCCTCGCGCTGCATGATGGTGCGCTCCGCCGCCACGTCTTCCAGCGTCACGTGCGGCGTCTGATCCGCGCCGATGCCTTCGATGCCGATGCCGAGGCGGAGGCGGAAGTCGGGGCATTCGAGCGCGAGGTCGCGCAAGTCCTGCGCGTCGCGGATGCTCTTGTCCTGCCAGTCGTAGAAGGCTTTCCAGGAACCCGGCAGACCGAGTTGCGCCGCCACGACGGAGAGGAACTGATCCTTGCTCTCCCACCTGTTCGTCGGCCGGTAGTTGACGCGGACGAGCGTCAGCCGCCCGTCGGTGAACTCTAACTTGATGGCGTCGAGGTCAGGCGCGAGCGGCAGGTTGACTGCGCGCCCGCTTACGCTCTCACTTCGCAAAGTAGCTCTCGCCACGCCGAATTCGTCCGGCGGCTCGACGGTCAACGCGGGCCAGACCTTGACGACCTCATCCGTGCTCATGCCGAGGCGCAGCCCCGCGAGCGCGGGCGCGGCGATTAAGGCGCACGTGTCCCCGCCCGTGCTCACGGTTCGCGCGGGCGTGGCTTGCGCGACGGACTTTTGCGTCGGGTCAACTTCCAGGCGCACGCGCGCCGTGCGGTAGTCGCCGATGGCCTGGTAGTAGGCGAGCCGCGTGGCGGCGTAGTTCGATTGCGCGTCAATCACGTCGGTGATGGAGGCGTCGCTCTGCCGGTAGCGGATGAAGATCAGGTTGAGGTTCTGCTGCGCGGCGGCGGCGGCCGTCGCCACCGTCTTGATGCGCGCGAGGGCGGCGAGCGCGGCGGCGCGTTGCGTGTAGAACTCCTGCCGCAACTGCTGGACAAGACTCTCGCGCTGCACTTCGAGCGCGCGCGCACGCAGCCGCGCCTGCGTCGCGCGACTCTTGCTCGCGCCGAAGTTCCAGAGCGGGATGTTGAGGCTGACGACGGCCGCGCCGCCCGCATACTGGCGCAGGTGGTGCACGTCCGCCGCGTCGAAGCCGGCGTTGAGGCCGTAGGTCAGATCGGGGCGCAGTTCGCTCCGCGCGACGCGCTCGTCCGCCAGCGCCGCCTCGCGCTGGGCGTCCAACTGCGCCAACTCCGGGCGCGCTTTGATCAAATCTTCCGTGTAGCCGAGGAAGTCGGCCGCCGTCGGCACGTCCTGCGTCGGGCGCGTGACGCCGATGTGCGTGACGAAGTCAACGCCGGTCAGTGTGCGCAGCAGGCTCATCGCAGCAGACTCGGCGAGCCGCGCCTGTTCCAACTCGTCGCGCCGCGTGGCGGCGGCGGAGCGCGCACGGTACACGTCCGCCTCTTCGCCCTCGCCGCGCTGGCGCAGGCGTTCGGCCAGCGTGGCGAACGCCTCGGCGAGCGCGAGCGTCTCGTCGGCGAGGCGGCGCTGTTGCCGCGCGAGGACGAGACCGTAGTAAGCGTCAACTGTGGCGATGACGAGATCGCGGCGGGCGACCTGCGTGCCGGCGTGGGCCGCAGTGAGCAGTGCGCGGCTGCGGCGGAGCGAGGCGCGCAGGCGGCCCGAGAGGTCTATGGGGCCGGTGGCGTTTAGGAACGCGGTGGTCTCGTTGATGGCGCTCGCGCCGACGAAGCTGAAGGTAAGCGGGTCGCCGGGCAGGCGCACCTGCGAGGGTGTCGTGCCGATGTAAGTGAGCGGCACGCCGAACTGCGGCAGGAAGGCTGCGCGCGCCTGGCGCACGTCCTCGCGCGCGCTGCGCTCGTCGAGCAGTGACTGTTGGTAGGCGTTGGCGTTGGCGAGCGCGAGCGCGACCGCCTCGTCCACCGTCAGCGTGCGCCGCGTCGTGGTCTCGCTGCCATAAGGATAGTCGTAGTAGGGCGGCAGGGCCGGCGCGGGAGTTTGCGGCGGCGTCTGCTGGGCATAGAGTGGCGGCGTCTGACTTAAGAGGCAAAGCAGGACGGCGAGCGGGTGGAGTTTGGCAGATAGAACTCCCATCACGTGATGTTTCTCCTGTTGGGAAGTGTGCGCGGCCGATTGCGCGGCGCAGCATAACAACGATCCGGCGCACGCGAAAGCCTAATCTGCCGCCGCGCTTGAGCGCCGGGCGGCGTTAACGTTAATCTGCCCCGCAGACGTTAAAGCGAAGGGGCACACGTGGCGGGCGACGACGGGCGCGGGCGCACTTATAAATACTACGACTTGCTGATGGCGGCCTTCGTCGCCGTCCTGCTCTGCTCCGATCTGATTGGCGTGGGCAAGGTCTGCACGCTCTTCGGCTACTCGTTCGGCGCGGGCGTGCTCTTCTTCCCGCTCAGCTACCTGTTCGACGACATCTTGACCGAGGTTTACGGCTACGCGCTGGCGCGGCGCGTCATCTGGGCGGGCTTCGGCGCGCTCGCGTTCGCGTCGTTCATGAGTTGGGCGATTGTGCGACTGCCGCCCGCGCCGGGCTGGCTGCAACAGAATGAGTACGAAGACATCTTCGGGCAGACGCCGCGCATCGTGCTCGCGTCGCTCACCGCTTTCTGGGTCGGCGAGTTCGCCAACTCATACGTGCTGGCGAAGCTGAAGATTAAGACCGAGGGGAGGTTCCTGTGGCTCAGGACAATCGGCTCGACCGTCGTCGGCGAAGGCTTCGACTCGCTCATCTTCTACCCAGTCGCCTTCCTCGGCGCGCGCAACTGGCCCGCGCGTCTGGTCTTCGCGGTGATGGCGGCGAACTACCTGCTCAAGGTCGCGTGGGAGGTCGTCGCCACACCCGTCACCTACCGCCTCGTCGCCTTCCTCAAACGCGCCGAGCACGAAGACCACTATGATCGCGCCACGGACTTCAACCCGTTCACGCTGGAAGCTTAGAACGGCTCGCACCCGGATTTACCATGCTGCGTGTCGCCGGGAGCGCGGGCGTCCCGCCCGCCTTGAGCGCGCCAGCGCGAATAAAGCGACGCACTGAACCCCAAGCTTGCGAGGGGCGAAACCTTTAAGCGTGCTGAAGCACGCTTTGGCGGGCGGGACGCCCGCGCTCCCAGCGTGAGGCAGACTTATTCGTGACGAAGCCGGCGAGCAAAACGACGCGCGTGCCGAAAGCTTTGACGGAGCGGATGCTCGCGCGGGCGGTCGAAGAGCTGTGCGCGCGCGACGCGGACTTGGACAGGGTCGTCTCGGAGTTCGGCACGCCGCCGCTGTGGGCGCGCGAGCCGGGCTTCCCGACGCTCGTGCACATCATCCTCGAACAACAGGTCTCGCTCGCGTCGGCGCGCGCCGCCTTCGCCCGCCTGCGCGCCGCCGTCACGCCGCTCACGCCCGCAGGCTTCCTGACGCTCAACGACGCGACGCTCAAGCGCATCGGCTTCAGCCGTCAGAAGATCGTCTACGTGCGCGAACTGGCCGAGGCCGTCGTCGCGGGCGCGCTCGACCCGCGCGCGCTTGAGCGCATGACGGACGAAGAGGCGCGGGCCGCGCTGCTGCGGCTGAAGGGAGTCGGCAACTGGACGGCCGACGTTTACCTGCTGATGGCGCTCCGCCGGCCCGACGTGTTCCCCGCGGGCGACCTCGGCCTGCTCGTCGCCGCCGAGCGCGTCAAGCGGCTGCGCGCCAGGCCCACGCCGGCAGAACTTGAAAGTCTGGCCGAGCGTTGGCGGCCCTTCCGCGCCGTCGCCGCGCGCATCCTCTGGCACTACTACCTCAGCACCGTCGCCGTTAAGCTATAGTCAGACCGTATTCAGAACCGCGCCCGGAGAGACAGCCCCTGATGAAAGTTGCCGCCTACCAAGCTCCCCTCCGTGCGACCGGTTCGACGGGGATCATTGATCTGATCCGCGCACAGATCGCCTGGTGTGAAGCGGAGGGGGTGGAGATTTTATGTTGCCCGGAGGGCGTGCTCGGAGGTCTGGCCGACTACGCGAGCCGGCCCGCCGACATCGCGCTCGACGCGGCGGGCGGTCAACTCCATGCGCTGTTGACGCCGCTGACGAGCGACCGGGTCGCGACCATCCTTGGGTTCACGGAGGTTGACCGCGCCGGCCGGCTCTACAACTCGGCGGCGGTCTGGCACAAAGGCTCGGTCGTCGGCCTGTACCGCAAGCTGCACCCGGCGATCAATAGATCGATCTATGCAGCGGGCGACAGCACGTCTGTCTTTACAATCGGCGGGCTGACCTTCGGCATCATCATCTGCAACGACTCTAACTACCGCGAGCCGGCCAGAATCATGGCTGACCAGGGGGCGACGGCGCTGTTCGTGCCCACGAACAACGGTCTCCCGCCGACGAAAGCGGGGCCGGAACTGGTCGCCGAAGCAAGGGAAGTTGACATAGCGCGGGCGATAGAGAACGGCGTTTACGTCATCCGCGCAGACGTTGCAGGGCGGACTGAGAATCTGGTCTCCTATGGCTCATCCGAGATCGTCGCACCCGACGGCACGGTGCTCCGGTCGGCACGGCGACTCGCCCCAGACATCCTGGCGGCCGAGATTGAAACCGCGTGAGCGGGCGGCCGTCGCGTAGCCAGCACCATGCCACGCGACGGCCGCCCACTCACGCGGGCTTTGATTTTGGACTACGATTTACCCGGCGCTGCGGCCTGCGGCTCCACGCCAGGCTCTATTCCGGCCGCCTGCTGCGCGGGCTGAGTTACGTGTTGGCCCGCTCGTTTACCGCTCGCTCATCCACGTGTCCGGTTCGACGACGACTTTGGTGGTGTAGTCCTTGCCGCCGACCGAGAGTTTCACGGCGTAAGTGCCCGGCTCAAGCAGCGGCCCCTGGTTGAACAGCGCGCCGAAGCCGCCGCCACCACCACCGCCACCGCCGCCACCGCCGCCGAAACCGGGCGGCAGGTTGGCCGGGCGTGGCGGCGGATTGCCGCGCAGATTCCACTGCACGCGGTTAAGACCCACCTCCTTCGTGCCCGTCAGGTTGCGCACGACCTTGCCGGTGTAGTCCGAGATGGTGATCTTCACGTCGCCCGCGGGCGCGGACTTCAGGTAGTAGCTGATGGCCGTGCCGGCCTGCGCGTTCGCGCCGCGGAAGATTTTGCCGCCCGTCGCCGCGCGGCTGTAGCGCACGTCGTTCAGCCAGAGCGTGCCCGGGCGTATCTCGAACAGGTGTGCGTCAGCGTCCATGACCTTGCTCGTTAACTGCTGCAAGGGCGTGATGTCGTCGAGGATGTAGATGCCGCGCCCGTGCGTGCCGACGATGAGATCGTTGTCGCGCGGGTGGATCAGTATGTCGTCCACGCGCACGTGCGGCAGCCCCGACATGAACGGCTTCCACTCGCCGCCGCCGTTGAGCGAGACATAGAGACCAAGCTCAGTGCCGACATAGAGCAGCTCCTTGTTCTTCGGGTCTTCGCGGATGACGTTGACGTGCCAGCGTTCGGGCAGGTTGCCGGCGACGGACTTCCACGTCGCGCCGTAGTCGCGCGTGACGTAGAGGTAGGGCTTGAGATCGTCGAAGCGGTGGCCGTCAACCGCGAGGTAGCAAGTGCCCGCGTCGAAGTGCGACGGCTCGACGCGCGCGATGTGATAAAGCTCGCCCGCCTTCTCCGAGAGCACGGGCACGTTCTTCGCCACGTTCGTCCAGGTCGCGCCGCCGTCGCGGCTCAACTGCACGTTGCCGTCGTCCGTGCCGACCCACAGGATGCCGGGTACGACGGGCGACTCGGCAATCGTCACGATGTAGCTGTAGCTCGTGTAGCCGTCGTTCTTCGACGCCATCGGGTCTTTGCCCGCGACGCCCATGATCGGGAGTGTGCTGCGATCAATGTGCTTCGTCAGATCGGCCGACGCCGTCCACGTGTCGCCCCGGTCGAGCGACTTGAAGAAGCGGTCGCCGCCGACGTAGAGCAGGCGCGGGTTGTGCGGCGAGATGACGATGGGCGTGTCCCAGTAGAAGCGGAACTGCGTGCCGGGCGGCGGCGCGGGCACGACGTTCGAGGTCGTCGCCGCGGCGAACGCACCGCCGAAGCCTTGCGCCTGTGCCGCCGCGGCCAAGGCCGCGATGGCCTCGTCCGCCGATGGCGTGGCTGGCAGTTGCGTGCCCGGCGGCGCACCCGTGCCCGAAGGCGTCGCGGTCGGCGTGGCCGCGCCCGCAGGCGGCGTGGCTTGCGGCTGTTGCCCGCCGCCGGCAGCAGCGCCGATGCCGCCCGTACCGCCGCCACCGCCACCGCCACCGCCGCGCCGCTGCACGGCCGCGCGCGGGCGGATGCTGACGGAGCGGCCCGTGCGCAGGTCTAGGCGCTGCATCGCGCCGTTCTGCGACTCGGAATAGACGGTGCTGTAGTCGGTCGGGTCGATCTGCGAGTAGAAGCCGTCGCCGCCGCCGGTGCGGAACCACTCGGCGTTGGTGATGCCGGCGGGGTTGCGTGTCGTCGAGGGCGCACCCCAGGAGCCGTTGTCCTGCAAGCCGCCGTAGACGTAATAAGGCTTACGCATGTCGGCCGCAATCGCATAGAACTGCGCCGCCGGAATCTGGTTGAGATACTCCCACGTCGCGCCCTGATCGTAAGACACGTCCAGCCCGCCGTCGTTGCCGAGCAGGAGATGACGACTGTTGTTCGGGTCGATCCAGATGGCGTGGTTGTCGCTGTGCGGGATGTTCGGCTCAAGCGACTTGAAGGTCTTGCCGCCGTCCGTCGAGATGCTGAAGTTCAAGCCGCCGACGTAGACCGTCTCCGCGTTCTTCGGATCGACGCGAATCTGGCTGTAGTACATCGGGCGGTTGTTCTCGTTGCTGACGATGCGCCACGTCCGCCCCTTGTCGTCCGAGCGCCAGACGCCGGCCTTTTTGGGATCGAGCGGCGTGGGTGTGGGCGACGCACTGGGCGTCGGCGAGGCGCTGGGGCTGGGCGATGCGCCGGGCACGGGCGTCGGCGTCGCCTGCCCGCCGATGACCGGCTCTTCGCCACCCGTCCCCGTGCTCGCGCCGACCTCGATCTGCGCATAGACCACGTTCGGGTTCGAGCGCGCCACGTCGAGGCCGATGCGGCCGAGAATTTTCTCCGTCGGCAGCCCCGCGCCTTCGAGCCGCTTCCACGTCTTGCCGGCGTCGGTCGTCTTCCAGATGCCGCTGTTCGCGCCGCCGCCGTTGAAGCCCCACGAAGTCCTGCGCCGCTGGTAAGACGCCGCGTAGAGCGTCTTGTTGTCGGCCGGGTCGAAGGCGATGTCCGTGAAGCCCGTGTCCTCGTCTATGAACTTGACGTTGAGCCAACTCCGCCCGCCGTCGGTCGTCTTATAGACGCCCCGCTCCTTGTTCGGCCCGAACAGGTGACCGACGACCGCCACGTAGACCGTGTTCACGTCTTTCGGATCGACCAGGATGCGCGCGATGGACTGCGAGTCGCGCAGCCCCATGTTCGTGAACGTCTTGCCGCCGTCCGTTGACTTGTAGATGCCGTCGCCGAAGCTTGAGCTTTGCCGATTGTTCGGCTCGCCCGTACCGACCCAGACGGTGTTCGGATCGCTCGGCGCGATGGCGATGTCGCCGATGGACGCGCTCGAATAGGTATCGAAGATCGGCGTCCACGTCGTGCCGTTGTTGGTGGACTTCCAGACGCCGCCGGTGGCAAGACCGACGTAGATGATATACGGGTCGCTCTCGACGACGGCAATGTCGTCCACGCGCCCGCCCATGCTCGCCGGCCCGATGCCGCGCCAGACGAAGCGTCTGAGCATCGGGTCTTCCGACCAGTTGATCGGCGTGGGCGTGGGCGTCGGCGTTGCGGAGGGCGACGCGGACGGCGTGGCCGTGGGCGTCGCCGTGGCCGCCTGGGTTGGCGTTTCCGTTGGGGTTGGATTCTGCGCGTGACTGGCTATCGTGCCCAGCGCCAGCGCGCAGAGCAGGACGCCGAGCAGCGCAGCGCCGGAGACGGCACTAGACCTTTCCTTCATCGGTGGGCTTCCTTTCAAATAATTGTTTGGACGGTTGGAATGCAGCTTACCGGAGGCGCTCGTTACGGTCTGCTGATACGCACACACCGGCGCACCAGTTTCGCCGGTCGGGCCGGCGAGTACGTTTGCATGTGGAACTGTTCAATGACTGCGCTGGACGGAATCTGTAATAGCGGGGGCGTGACTCGAACACGCGACCTTGGGGTTATGAATCCCACGCTCTAACCGGCTGAGCTACCCCGCCTCAAAAGGAATGCGGTTAATTTAAGGGCTAGTCGGTGAAAGGTCAAGCAGGTTGACGGGCGGCGATGTTGTGGTTGATTTGCGCGCGCATGTCCTCGGCGCGTATCATCTGGCGGCCCGAAATTTTTATGTGTAGGTGTGATTGATGAGTGACCTGGTTCATCGCCCTCGGCGGCTGCGGCGGCGCGAGCGGGTGCGGGCGCTGGTGCGCGAGGCGCGTTTGACGCGCGAGGATTTGGTGTTGCCGTTGTTCGCGTGTCCGGGCACGGGCGTGCGGCGCGAAGTGCCTTCGATGCCGGGCGTGCACAACCTGTCGGTGGACGAGATCGCGCGCGACGCGAGCGAGGCGTTCGATCTGGGCGTCCCGGCGGTCATCCTGTTCGGGCTGCCGGCGGCGAAGGACGAGACGGCGACCGGCGCTTACGCGCGCGACGGCATCGTGCAGCAGGCCATCCGCGCCGTGCGCAAGGCCGTCCCCGAAATGATCGTCATCGCCGACACGTGCCTGTGCGAGTACACGGCGCACGGGCACTGCGGCGTGGTGCGCGAGGGCGAGGTCTTGAACGACGAGTCGCTTGAGCTGATCGCGCGCACGGCCGTCAGCCAGGCGGAGGCGGGCGCGGACATCGTCGCGCCATCGGCGATGATGGACGGGCAGGTGGGCGCGATCCGCGCGGGGCTGGACGAGGCGCGGTTGGAGCACGTGGCGATTCTTTCTTACGCGGTGAAGTACGCGTCCGCCTTCTACGGCCCGTTCCGCGAGGCGGCGGACAGCGCGCCCGCGTTCGGCGACCGCCGCGCCTACCAGATGGACGCCGCCAACGCGCGCGAGGCGATGCGCGAGGCGGAGTTGGACTACGCCGAGGGCGCGGACATGCTCATGGTCAAGCCCGCGACCTGTTATTTAGACATCCTGCGCGCCGTGCGGGAACGCTTTGACTTGCCGCTCGCCGCCTACCACGTCTCCGGCGAGTACGCGATGATTAAGGCGGCGGCGGCCAAGGGCTGGATCGACGAGCAGCGCGTGATGATGGAGACGCTGACCTGCATCCGCCGCGCCGGGGCGGACATCATCCTCACCTACTACGCACGTGAAGCCGCGCGGGCGTTGCGGTAACGGGTGGCGGTCTGGCTTTACGAAGTAGAAAAAATTAACCACGAAAGCACACGAAAAGACACGAAACAGGATTTGGGTTTCTGTTCGTGTTGTGTCGTGTGATTTCGTGGTTACTCTTTGCCCCTTTCCTCACCGCCTGATCTCGACTTCAATCGGTTTAGTCTCGCCCGCGGGAAACCATTCGGGGAAGTTCGAGATGTTGACGCCGAAGGGCCGGTCGGCGTCGAGTTCGATGGCGAAGCGGAGTGTGAGCGCGTGGCCGCGCCAGGCGTGGTAGCGGGGCAGGAGGTTTTTCACGCGCCACTCTTGGATGTTCGCGTGCGGCGCGTGCTCCATCTCGGCGAGGCGCGGGCCGCAGTTCGTGCCGTTGACGAAGAGGGTGACGCGCGTCGCGTCGGCGCGGCCGGCGGCGTCGTGCGGCGGGACGGGTTGCAGGTGCGCGCGCACGACGATCTCGCTGACGCGGCGACGGTCTGCGCGCGCCGGGATGACGTACTCGAAGAAGCCCACGCCCGCGCCCCACACGTAGCCCTCGCCGCCGTCCATCTTCTCGAAGCGCCCGCGCGTCGCCTGCTCCGGTCTGAAGCGGTAGAGCAGCGTGTTGCCCGGAATCACTTCGAGGCGCGGCTCTGCCGACGTGTCGCCCGCCGCGCGGGTGAAGGCGAACTGGCGCGGGATGAGGTGTTGGCCGGCGGCGAGCAGCGGGCGCGGCGGCGGGGCGTCGGACTGCGCGTTGAACAGGGCGGCGGCGCGCGCGAGTTCGGCGCGCACGGCATCGTCGCGCGTCGTCGTGTAGGTGACGCCGTAGCCGCGCTGCGGGTCGGGCGTCAGTATCCAGAACATCGCGCCGCCCACGCCCGCGCGCAGCGCGCCCTCGAAGTAAGCGCGAAACCAGTCGGGCTGCGCCACGCCCTGGTAGCCCTCGGTGTGCATGCCGAACTCGCCGAAGACGAGCGGCTTGTCGATGGAGAAGGCGGCCGCGGCGCGGTTGTCTATGAACTCGGCGAGGGCCGCGGGCGAGTCCACGAAGCTGTCGAGGTCGTCGCGCGGGTAGTTGTGCACGTCGCAGTAGTCAACGTGGGGCAGGCTGTGGAGGGCGAGCCACTCGCGCCGCTCGTAGGCGCTGCGGTAGCCCCAGACGCCGGGCGTGATGAGATGAAAGGGATCGAGCGACTTCACGTAGGCGCTCATCTCCGCGACCCACGCGCGCCGCTCGCCCTCGCGCCCCGTCGTCGCCTGCGCCTCGTTCATCAACTCGTAGCCGAAGATCGTCGGGTCGTCTTTGTAGACGAGGCCCGTCACGGTGTTGCGCCGCAGGACGATGCGCGCGACGTGCTCGCGGTAGAGCCGGCGCGTCTCCTCGTTTGTGTAGAAGAGTTGCGCGCGTTCGGGGTTCACGCCGAACTTGTAGCGTTCGGCGGCGGCGTCCGTGATGCCCGCCCAGCGCAGGTACTGTGTCACGCCGCCCGTGTCGCGCCACCAGTTGACCAGACACAGCTGCACGCGCAGGTTGTTGCGCCGCGCTTCGGCGAGCACGCGGTCGAGGTGCGCGAACGCCTCTTCGTTCCAGTCGTCGGGCGCGCGGCGGAACGGGTGGCGGCGCGGCCAATCGGCCTTGTCGCCGCCGACCGAGAGCACGCCCGTCTCCTCAGTTCCCTCGCCCGACGCCCACACGCGCACAACCTTGATGCCGGCGAGCGCCGCCTGTCTCATTGTCTCCGGCATCGCGGCGCGATCCTCGTCCTTGTACATCACGGCGACGTTCGCGCCGACGAAGCGGAACGCGCGCCCGTCGGCGACGAAGCGTGCGCCGCGCGTCGTGACGAAGCCAGCGGGCGGGCGCGGCGGCGTGGCTGTGGGCGCGCGCAGGGTCAGGTAGATGGCCGCCAACGTCAGGCCGGCGAGCGCGGCGTAGAGCGCGGACTGTTGGGCGGCGGGCGAGATGCGCAAGGCGTGTGTCGGCTCTCTCAGCGGCGTGGGTCGGTGAGGCGGACGAAGCCGACGACGGCGCACACCGCGCCCAGCGCGGGGAACAGGATGATGAACGCGCCGAAGCTGAGCAGTTTGTCGAGGTCGGTCTCCGTCATGCCGAGCCAGGCGAAGGCGACGAGGTAGAGGTGCGTGACGAGCAGGCACAGAGCGGAGAGCGCGAACCAGCGCGTCGAAGCGCCGAAGGCGCGCGCGCGGGCGAAGCCGAGCACCGTCGCCACGAGCCACCCCACCGTGCCGAGCAGGAACATCAACACGAACAGGAGCGTGAACGACGCCGAGAAGTGCGGCACGGACTGAGCCAGCGCGGGCAGGAGGACAGGCGACATTAAAGTTTCATCCTTCACGACGACTTGCCGCACAGGAGCAGGATAGAGAAAAAAGCTGACCACGAAAGCACACGAAACAGCACGAACCAAAAGCCGCTAAGTCGCGCCCGCTCTGCTTCGTGTCTGTGCGTCTGCTTTCGTGGTTACTCCACCGTCACCCTGCCCGGCAAGTGGGTAGCAGCCGCGGCCGGCGAGACAAACAGAACGCCGCCCGCGCCGTAGCGGCCCCTTATCCGGGCCGGCTGGCGCGAGCGACGTTCGGATTGTGGGCGCGGCGCGCCGGCCCTGATCACGCGCGGGCGCGCCCTACTGCGTGATGTGAATCTCTTCTTCCTTGTTGACGTGGCGGACGAAGTAGAGCAGCGCGCAGATGCAGGCGACGACCGCCAGCCCGATGGCGTACCACAGGAAGGTCTTGTTGCCCTCCGGCCCCTTCGATCTGAGAAACTGGATGAAGAAGTAGAGTGCGCTCAAGCTGCACAGAACACCCACCACCCAGTAGACAACATCTAGCATGCGATTCATGTTGAACCTCCAAGCCTTGGCGTGTCTCGTGTGGACAGAATCAGAACGAACCGTGAATCTATCTGGAGTTCGACCAGCCCTGTCGGGGGCAGTTGTACCGGTCTCCGGGTCATGCTTTGGACGGGCGTTATGTTACCGCCGCTCCGCGCGGGAAGCAAGAGAAAGCTGTTAGCTATTAGCGGTTAGCTGTTAGCTTTTCCGGCCAGCCGCCGCCCAGCCGCCGCCTGGCGCGAGCCTCTGTCCCCTGCTTTAGCTAACAGCTAACCGCTAATAGCTAACGGCTAAAGAATCTTCCGTCGGTCGCCCGCGCGCCGGGTGATGCGCTCGCGGTCGAGGTATTCGAGCAGGGGGATGGCGTACTTGCGCGAGACGCCGGCCAGTTCTTTGAAGGCGGCCACGTCTATTAGCCGGTCGGGTTCGTGGCGCGCGGCGAAGGCGCGCAAGTCCGCGACCAGTTGGTCGAGCGCGGCGCGGTGGCAGCACAACTCGTTCGTCACGCGCACGAGCGCGCCCGCGTCCAGGAGCAGTTGCAGGAGCTTGCGCCCGTGCGCGCGCGCGGTCTGCGCGTCGCCGGCCTGCGCCAGCGCCTCGTCGAAGGTCGGCGCTTCGAGCCGCGCCGCCGCGTAGATGGCTTCGAGCCGGGCGCTGAGCGCGGCGTCGGCCGGCGAGAGCGCCAGGCTGTGCGCGGCGGCGCGCACCACGTCGCGCTCGGCGACGAGCGTGCCCGCCGCTTCGGCCTCGGCGAGCACGGCGCGGAAGACTTCGGGCGGCGCGTGCGCGAAGACGCGTTCGCGCAGGGTCTCGCGCGCCAGGCCGCGCTGCAAAGGCTCGCGCTCATGGTGCGCTGCGACTTCGGCGACCGCCGCCCGCATGAGCCGCGCGCACACGTCGCGCCCGACGAAGACATCGCCCGCGTTGACGACCGCGCCGCGCGCCGCGGCTTCCGCCGTCGCCGCGTCGAGCACCGCGTCGCGCCAGCCTGTGCGCGCGGCGAGATCGGCGCGCGTCAGACCGCTTTCGCCCGCCGCGGCGACAAAGAGCGCCAGCCGCGTCGTGCGATCCGCATCTGCCAACTCAGTCAGACGTTCACGTGCTTCCGCCCGCGCGCGTCCGCGATGCTTCGCGGCGAAGGCGTCGAGCACGCGCCCGCCCGCGATGGTGCGCGCAGGCGAGTAGGCGCGGACGATGAAACGCTCGTCGGGCAGCGCGACGGTCGGCGTCTCCAGGCGGAACTGCGCGAACCCGGCAGCGCCCGGCGCGATCTCGCCCGTCTCCGCCAACACCTGCACGCGCGCCAGCACTTCGGCCGCGCCCAGGTGTACGCGCACGCGCGCACGCGAGCGCAAGGCACGCGGCGCGTCGTCCAACACTTCCACGTGGGCGTCTATGATCTGCGTCGGGCGCAGGCGGCCCGCGGGCGCGAGCACCATCCCGCGCTCGACCGCGCCCGCGTCAATCCCGCCCAGGTTGATCGCGGTGCGCTGCCCGGCGCTAGCCCGCTCGACCGCGCGCCCGTGCACCTGAAGCCCGCGCACGCGCACGCGTGCCCCCGCCGGCAGCAATTCCATCTCGTCGCCGACGCCGATCTCGCCCGCGACGAGCGTGCCCGTCACGACCGCGCCGAAGCCGCGCATCGTGAACGCGCGATCAACGGGCAGCCGCGCCACCGTCTCGCCCGCGCGCTCCGGCGCACGCGCGCCCAACTCGCGCAGACGCGCGCGCAACTCGTCCAGTCCCGCGCCCGTCCGTGCGCTCACCGCCACGACGGGTGCGCCCGCCAGGAACGAGCCGGCGACCAGTTCGTCCGCCTCGGCGCGGACGAGTTCGAGCAGTTCCGCGTCCACGAGATCAGTCTTAGTTATGACGGTGAGGCCGGCGCGCACGCCGAGCAGGCGCACGATCTCGAAGTGCTCGCGCGTCTGCGGCATGACGCCCTCGTCCGCCGCGATGACGAGCGCGACGGCGTCGAGGCCGTGCGCGCCCGCCAGCATGTTCTTGACGAACCGCTCGTGGCCGGGCACGTCCACGAAGCCGACGCGCACGTCGCCCAGGTCGAGTTCGGCGAAGCCCAGGTCAATCGTGATGCCGCGCCGCTTCTCCTCCGGCAGCCTGTCCGCGTCCACGCCCGTCAGCGCGCGCACCAGCGCCGTCTTCCCGTGATCGATGTGCCCGGCCGTGCCGACGATGATGGAGCGCATAAGGGCAGTGACGAGTGACAAGTGACGAGTGACGAGCAGGAAGCATTCTAACTCGTCACTTGTCACTCGTCACTCGTCACTGCCCTTTAACTATCTCGAAATCAATCCACTGCGTCGCCGTGCGGTGCGGCTCTTTGGCGAGGGTGTCGGTGACGACGAGTTGGAGGACGTAGTGGCCGGGCGCGAGGTCTGCGGCGAGGGGGAGGCGGCCCGTGGCGTCGAGACCTTTGGCGGCGAACTGGCGGGTGACGGCGAGCGGCTCGTCGGGGCCGGCGGTGAGCAGTTGGCCGTCGCGGAAGAGGCGCGTCTGCACGGTGAGGCGCGGCAGTTTGGGGTCGCCGTCGAGGCGCGCGTTGTAGACGAGGTAAGAGTAGCTGAGCACGGCGGGCGGGCGCAGGCGGCGCACGGCGGGGCCGGCGCTCACGTCTTCGCCCTCGCCCGCGGCGGATTGTGTTGGCGCGTCCGCGCGTTCGCCGCGCAGGACGATGCCGGAGAGCGCGAGTTGGCCGTTGCCGAGGTCGGGCACTTCGACGTACTGCCCGGCCGCGCCGATGCGCCCCGACGAGGTGTCGCGCACGGCGGCGTGGAACTGGTAAGCACCCGCGTGCTTGATTGGGACTTCAAAGAAGAAGACGAGGCCGTCGCGCAGGGCGCGCTCGTAGGTCTGGCCGCGCAGGCGTATGGTCTCTGTGCGGCGGTGTTCGACGACGGGGTTGCCATTGTCGCCGAACGTGATGTCGCTCAACTCGACGACGGCGCGCTGCCAGCCGTCGGGTTCAGGCGCGAAGGCGAGGTCGCGCGCGTCCATGTGCAGGAGCGCGCGCACCGTAGCCTGCGCCGCGGGCGGCTGGATGAAGAGCGCCGTGAGCCGCACGCGCACGCCGCTCGCGCCGAAGGGCGACATGAGCGCGTTCAAAACCTCGTCGCGCGGCGTGAGCGCGCGGGCGGCGCGCGCACGCTCTTCGTCCACGCCGAAGAAGCCGCGGCGTGCGCGGACGACGAGGCCGGGCCGTTTGACGCGCGCCCTGATGCGATGGTAGCGGCGGTCGAACGTCTCCTCGTCAGGGCGGTAGCCGAGCAGGTAGTAGCCCTTCTGATCTTCGAGCACGAGCCGCAAGCCCCCGCTGAGATCGTTCGAGTTGCGCACGGAGAAGCCGCCGGTCTGCTCGGCGAGCGACGCGGGGCCCTCCTGCCCGTTAACCATGTCGCTGAACCGCTGGCTGCGGGCGTCGTTGAAGTCCTGCTGCGTGAAGCCGCGCGTGTCGTCCATCGCGGTGAAGGCCAGGGTCTGCAAGCCGCGCGTGTCGATGCTGTAGATGACGGTCGAGCTGCGGATGGCGAGACGGGCGAGCGCCCTGACCTGTTCGCTCAGGCTGCCGTGGCTGAAGCTGCCCGGACTATCGATCTGCGCGGCCTCGTTGGTCGCCGTCCCGCTGCCCGGCCCTTTGATCAGACCGTCGTGCAACTCGTCCTCGAAATGGAGCGGCAGGCTGTCCGTAAAAATGACCAGGGACTTGCGCCCCGGCAACTCGCTCATGCCTTCGAGGACGAAGCGGATCGCGTTCAGCGTGTTCTGCGCCGAGCTTTGGCCGCTCAGGGCGCAGATCGGCAGCCCGTCGCCTATTGCGACGGGGCCTGACCGGATGGGGCGCATGACGTGGAGTCCCTGCCGGCCGCAAGGATTCCAGCGCACGTGCTCGACCGCCGCGTAGAGTTGGCGCTTGTCGTTGGTGAACTGCTGGAGCGCGCCCACATCGCCGCCCGTGCGGATGATCGCGCCGAGATCGCCCGGCGACATCTCCGCCACGAACCTGCGCAGCGTGTCGCGCAGGGGCGGTATGCTCTCGAACGACGTGCCGAGGTCGTCCACGACGAGCGCGACGGTGCGGCGCGTCTGGCGCGGTTCGAGGCGCGGCGGCGGCACGAGCGCGGCCGCGTTGCGCGCGGGCGGCGCGGCAGAAGTTTGCGCGACCGACTGTGCGGGCGCGGCGTTGACGTAGGCGAAATTGGTGATCTGCTGCGGGCGGCCGTCTTCGAGCAACTCGAAGTCCGACGCTTGCAGGTCGGTCACCTGCCGCCCCGCCTTGTCCGTGACGACGACATCAACCTGCACGAGATTGGTCGTCACGCGCACCACCTCTTCGTCGGCCGGGGCGACGGCCGGCGGCTGTTGTGCCGGCGACGGCTGTTGCGGCTGCGGCGCGGGTTGTTGCGCGACGGCGGGCACGACGAGCACGAGCAAGAGCAGGCGGGCGAGCGCGGCACGGTATTTCATAAGCTTCCTCGCGGGCGATTCCGGGGATGGATTTAACGAGTCAACGGAGTAACGGTCACGTCAGATGCGAGTATTTTAGCCCATCGCTCACTCACTGCGCGACCTCGAAGTCGAGCCACTGCGCGGCGGTGGCGTGCTTCTGGTCGCGGGCGCGCGCGTCGGTGACGACGATTTGCAGGACGTACTGGCCGGGCGCGATGCCTGCGCCGAGCTTCATGCGCCCGCCCGCGAACAGGTGCTTCGTGTCCGCCTGCCCTTCGGTCTCGACGGTCAGCGGCTTGCCGGTGTAGATGATTTGCCCGTCGCGGAACAGGCGGGCCTGCATCTGCAACTGCGGCGGGTGCGTGGCGTCGCCTTGCGCGTTGTAGACGGCGAAGTTGTAGTAGAGCGCCATGCCGGGGCGCAGGCGGCGCAGGGCGGGGCCGGCCTGCGGGTCGGCGGTCTCCTGCGCGACCGTTGCGCGGCCGTCCGCAGTCAGTTGCGCCGCGGGCGCGGCGTCTTTCCTGCCGGCGGCCGGCACGACGCGCGCCTCGTCCGCGCCGCTGATGACAAGACCGGACAACGTGAGGCGCTGCTCGGCGAGGTCGGGCACTTCGATGAACTGGCTGGCCGTGCCGACGCGCTCCGTCGCCGCGTCGCGCACGGCGACGCGCAACTGGTACGGCCCCGGCTTCTTCACCGGCACGTTGACGACGTAAACCATCCCGCCGCGCATGATCTCCTTGTACGCCGCGTCGCCGCCCGTCCAGTCGAGCGTCGCGTTGTACTCGTCGAGCGCCTGCCCCTCGTCGCCGAAGGTCAGCGCGAGCAGGTCGAGTTGCGCGGCGTATGTGCCGTCGGGCTGGGGCTTGAAGGTCAGATCGCGGCCGTCTATGTAGAGCAGCGAGCGCATGAACGCGCCCGCCTGCGCGTCGTGCGCGTAGAGCGACGTGAGGCGCACGCCCAGGTCGCCGGAACTGAAGGGCGAGCTGAGCGCGCCGTAGAGTTGCGCGGTGCGCCCCGCGCGCACGGGCTTTGCCTCCGCGTCCGTGAAGCCGTAGAAGCCGTTGCGCGTGCGCACCTTCAGGCCGGGGCGGCGGACGCGCACGGTCAGTTGGTGGAAGCTGCGCCGGCCCGTCGTCGCGTCGAAGCTCGCAGGGTCGGGGCGATAGCCGATCAGGTAGAAGCCGCTCTGATCGTCGAGCGCGCGGCGGACGCCGCCGCTGAAGTCGTTGTCGTTCTCGAAGAAGAGGCCGCCGGTCTGCTGGGCGAGGTAGTTGAGGCCGTTCTTGGACTCGAAGTAGCCCGCCTCGCGCTCGGTGAGCGCCTGGCGGATGCCGACCGCGCCGCGCCCGCTCAGGTTGTCCTCGCCGGTCAGACCGAGCGTCTGCAACCCGCGCGCGTCCATCGTGTAGATGACGACCGACGCGCGGTTGGCGAGATCGACCAGCCGCCGGAGCGATTCCAAGACGCGCCCGCTCTTGCCGTCGCGCTGAAAGATCGAGATGCCGTCGGAGAAGAGGATCGCCGACTTGCGGCCGGGCAACTCCTTCAACCCCTTGACCACGAAGTTGAGCGCGCCGAGCGTGCCGACCGAGAACAACTCTTCGCGGTAAACGTCTATGTCGTCGCCCAGGTCGCGGACGGCGTTCCGCCGCGACAGCGATTGATCCACGCCGTTGACGGGCGTGACGCCGCCGCCACCCGGCGTGGCCGCGCTCTGGCTGCGGAGCGACTGCGCCGTGCGGTTGGCCTCGGCCACCAGGTCGGGCTGGACGGGGCCGAAGGCGCTGATGCCGCCGCGCCCCAGCGGATACCACTTGATGTGCTCAATCGCGGCGTAGAGGAGGCGCTTGTCGTTCGTAAACTGCTGCAACGCGCCCATGCCGGCGCTCGTGCGCAGGATGGCGACGAGGTCGTTCGGCTGCATCTGCTCGTCCACGTACTTGCGCATCGCGGCGCGCACGCGCGCCATGCTCTCGAACGAGAGACCGAGGTCGTCCACGACGAGCGCGATGGTGCGCCGCACCTGCGCGGGCCGGAGCGGCACGGGCACGTCCGGCACGTTGGACGCGCTCGCCAAGCCCGGCACGTTCGCCTCCTGCACGGCGGCGGGCCGGGCCGACGGATTGGCGCGGCGGTCGAGGGCGACGTAAGAGAGGTTAGTGATCTGCTGCGGCTTGCTGTCTTCCAGCACCTCAAAATCTTCCGCGCGCAGGTCTGTGATCTGACGGCCCGCCTTGTCCGTGACGACGGCATCGAACTGCACGAGGTTCGCGGTGATGCGCACCACGTCCTCTTCGTCCACCGCCTGCGGTCTGCCGGGCGGCGGCGAAGGTTGCGGCTGTTGCGCGAACGCCGCCGCCGAGAGCGCGCAGGCGAGCGCCAGGGCAAGTAAACGCGAGGTAAACTGCTTCATGTCGTACCGCTCCATCGGACTCTCAGTTTTCAGTTTTGCGTTTTCAGTCTTCAGCCCGCAAACGCAAAACTGAAAACTCCTCTTGGCTTTTCCGCGGCGGGTGTGCGATGCTGCCCGCAAATCGAGACAATCGGGGAGAGACGATTATGCCAGACGGGGCGCAAAACGGCGACACTGTGCGCGTGCACTACACTGGGCGTTTGGAGAGCGGCGAGGTGTTCGACTCGTCGGAGGGCGGCGAGCCGTTGGAGTTTCAGGTCGGCGCACAGCAAGTGATTCCGGGCTTCGACGACGGCGTGCGCGGCATGTCTGTGGGCGACAAGAAGACCATCGAGATCGCGGCGGACGACGCCTACGGCGAGCGCATGGAGCAACTCGTCAACCGCATCCCGCGCGAAGGGATCAACCTCGGCGACACGCAGCCCGCCGCCGGCATGAACCTCATCATGCACGTCGCCGACGGGCAGGAGATTCCTGTCCAGATCACGGAAGTCACCGACACGCACGTCACGCTCGACGCCAACCACCCGCTCGCGGGCGAGAAACTGATCTTCGATGTCGAGAGGGTCGAATGAGCAGACTCGCGCTCCGGCTCGCGCCGCTCATTCTTTTATGCTTCGTGCTCTGCGCGCCCGCGCGCGCTCAGCAGCCGGCCGCCTCGCCCACGCCCGCGCCGACGCCGCTGCCGGACAACGACATCTTCGTCGTCGAGCTGACGAACAGCGCGGGCAAGATCAGTTTCGGTCAGCCCGTCAACATCACGAAGCACGAGGGCTACGACAACCAGCCGAGCTTCCTCCCCGACGGGCAGAGCCTCCTCTTTACCTCGCAGCGCGACGGCAAGCAGACGGACATCTACCGTTACGACCTGCGCACCGGCGCGACCACGCAACTGACCGCGACGCCTGAGAGCGAATACTCGCCGACCGTCATGCCGTCGGGCAAGACCTTCTCCGTCGTGCGCGTCGAAGCCGACAAGACGCAGCGCCTCTGGCAGTTCCCGCTCGCGGGCAGCACGCAAGGCTCGCTCGCCCTCGACAACGTCAAGCCCGTCGGCTATCACCTCTGGCTCGACGCGCGCACGCTCGCCCTCTTCGTCCTCGGCGCGGAGCACCAGCCGAACACCTTGCAGCTTGTCACGCTCGCCAAAGATCGCCCCACCGCCGTCGAAGTCAGCACTCTGCACGTCAACATCGGGCGCGCGCTCCAACGCGTGCCGGGCCGGGGGCAAACCTTCAGCTTTGTTCACAAGCTCGCCGCCGACAACTGGCTGATCAAACTCGTGGACGTGCCCGCGCACCGCACCACCACGCTCGCCAAGACCCTCCCCGGCAGCGAAGACCACACCTGGCTCCCCGACGGCACGCTCCTCATGGCCGAGGGCGCAAAACTCTTCCGCCTCGACCCCGCCCACGACACAGACTGGCACGAGGTCGCAGACTTCTCCGCCGCCGGCCTCGCCAGGATCACCCGCCTCGCCGTCAGCCCCAGAGGCGACCGCCTCGCCCTCGTCGCGCAAAACGAGACCGCACGTTAGGGGCAAATTCAAGCAGTTGATAGTGGGATTATGCTGCGTCCGCAGCATAACGCGCTCTAACGGAGTGTTATACTGCGGGCGCAGTATAATCAGTAGTTAGCTGCTTGTTTAAGGCGAGAGGAGAATTTGAATTATGGCGTGTCGGCTAAGATACCTCACAGCCTCTTTTCTAATGCTTGTAGCGTTAATAGCCGCAAACGCCCAAACTCAGAACGACGACCTATCAAAGGTATTTGCTCCCGTTGATGCATCCCAACGCCAGCGTCTGTCGGAGCGCCTAAAGTTGTATGTTGAGTACGAGCGAACGCGCCAATGGGAAAAGTTGTATGAACTAACTTCAAAGCAGTTTCGAGAAAGTGATACTCGCGCCGAGTTCGTGAAGAGGCAGCGCTCTTTTAGCGGGGATGGGTTCTCAGCCACTCTTGATTTTGTTCCGCACTATACCGTCACCAGTTATTATGGGATGGAAGGAAATTACTCCATCGAAGGATGCATGAAAGTTCGCTGGAAGGGGCGTATCCATTACTGGAAGGCTGGCGTAGAGGCATATTGGGAGGATGGGGATTGGTATTTTTCGTCTATTTCTGCGATCACGGGAATAGATGCCCCGCCTCGGCCGTGCCGCAGGCAGAAAGGAAAATGAGGCTTTGTTTTCACATCGCCGCATCTAACAACGCCATGCAGCCGACCGCGCATAGGCTGGCTTTCATCCGCGAGGCTTGGCCATAATCGCATTGAATGCGCGGCGGCTGATGGCGGGCGTTAGCTGGCTTCTGGTATGAGTCAAAGACCTAGTAAGCGTTGGCGAGTTATTGTAGGCATCATTGCTATTGCCGCACTCTCTGCGGGTTTATTATTTGGCGGCAGGGCTGTGTTGTCATACGTCATGGTGTTCGCCTTAGGCTCGTTCGTCGCCTACGCTCTCTGGAATGCGCCGAAACCATACCGCCGCCACGGCGTGGATCACGCCTCGCAGGCCGCAAGTCATTCCCTCGGCATCTTTGGCGGAGCGCCTATCGGCGATCCCGCTGGTCGCGAGCATCCTGTGGTGGCCGGTCGGAATCAACCGTGTCCCTGTGGCAGCGGCCGGAAATACAAGCGTTGCTGCGGGCGTGCCAGCGCCGCCAGCTAACAACGCCATGCAGCCGACCGCGAATAGCGCAGCTTTCATGCGCGAGACGCTCTTCTAGCCGTGTTGTCTGCGCGGCGGCTGATGGCGGGCGTTATGTTGCTAAGGAGAGTAATGGTATGAGCCGACAAAGCAGCAATGTTCCAGTCTTGATGCTGCTCGTTCTAACATCCTGTTTCGGTTTAGCGTCGAGTGCGCCGGCCGCTCTCCGCCCCTGTGCTGCCTTCGATGCTCCTGTGCCACTGAGTCGCCCTATGCCAGCTTACCCGCCGCTTGCCTTAGCCAAGAACGTGAGCGGCACAGTCTTGATTGACGTGACGGTTGCGACTGCGGGGCAGGTCACGGACGCAGCAATAGTCAGTGGGCCTGCATTATTACGGGAGCCGGCTAGAAGGTCGGCGCTCCAGTGGCGTTTCCACCCTGTTACAGATGGTGGCGGCATACATTCGCTCCGGCTGACTTTTATCTTCCATGAGCGTGGATATCATGCGCCTGACCAGCAGCCAGAATTCACATGCCCGTATCAGCTTGAAATCGTTGCACCAGTGCAAGACGCCAGTAGGGCGCAACATAACAAGTCATTCGAGCGGACTGCCCGATAGAAAGGCTTTCATCATGCTTGCTTCGGCGCGGGTCGGATGCTCTTCGCGGGCAGCCGCTCAATTCCAGCGTTAGGCCGCCCGATGAATCAGAGTTCCGATGCACTTGCGGTACTGATCGCCGTCGCGATGCGGCGGCCGACGCTCTTTGGTGTGCCGGCGATGCCGATCCTGGCCGCGCCGCTGATAGTCCGGCGCGCCCAAGTGGAGGAGGCTGGAGCTTTGGCGGCACTCTTGGGCCGCGCGTATCCGACTGAGACTTGGGATGCGGCGGGGACTGCGCATGAGCTATTCGGTGACGAGACAGTCAGGGCGACGTTGGTAGTCGCAGCAGAGGGGCGGCTGATTGCGACGGCTTCGTTGCAGGTACACACGGACGCGCCAGCGTGTGGTTGGCTGCGTTGGGTGGCGACGGAGCAGGAGCGGCGGCGGGAGGGCTTGGCGCGGGCGTTGGTTATCGGTGTGCTCGCGCTCGCGGAGCAAGCAGGATGTCGAGAAGCTCGGCTGCATACGGAGAGTGATCGGTTGGCGGCGATCGCGTTGTATTTGCAGTTGGGGTTCGAGCCACTCGTGCGGAGCGAGCCGGAACGTGCGGCTTGGGAGCAAGTAATCAGGTGTCTGCGCGCCAATGATCCGTCGCGGAAGCGCATGTAACCCGCTTTCAGGAGTGCTGCCTAACAACCGATTGCAGCGGACGGGCCGCGCCGCGGCCCGTCCGCTGCACCGGATCGTTAGATTGCCGCCCTTAAGGGAGACAGTTATTCTTGTAAGTGGATACATTGAATGAAAGGACACTGTTATGTCATCGCTTCCGAGTTACCATATTAGTCCTGAAGAATATCTAACAATTGAACGTCAAGCCGAATATAAAAGCGAATATGTTGATGGCGTAATGTATGCGGTGGCCGGGGGTAGTGAACGTCACAACCTGATTGCCGCCAATATAATCATTTCCATCGGCGTACAGCTTCGGAATTACCATTGTCGTGTCTATCCAAGTGACCTGAAGGTAAGAGTACCAAATTCGAAAAGATTCTTTTATCCTGATGTGTCTGTTGTGTGTGGAGAAACTAGATTTGCTGACGATGAGCGAGATGTAATTCTTAATCCTATTCTCATTGTAGAAGTGTTGTCTGAAAGTACGGCGGCTTATGATCGCGGTAAAAAATTTCTTTCCTATCAGCAGATCGATTCTCTACAAGAGTATCTTCTTGTCTCACAGGACGAAGTGATAGTCGAACATTATGTCAGACAGAATAATGATACCTGGATTTATACGAAGGCAATCGGTTTAGATGAAACAATCGTTATACCCTCCATTGAATGTGAAATCGCATTGCGAGATATTTACGACAAGGTAACCTAACAACTCATTCAAACCGGAGTGCGATATAGCATCTCTTTCATGCTCGATTGCTTCGTCGTGGCTGGAATGCTGCTGACGACGAGCGTCAGATCGCCCCGTGCTGTGCACGAGGTAGAGAACACGATGAATGAGAAGCAATGTATATTTTGCGGCATCGTTGAAAAAGCTGTGAATGCTTTTATCGTCTATGAAAACTCTCATGCGGTCGTTTTCCTGGACAAGCATCCGATCAACGTCGGTCATGTGCTCATCATCCCCAGACACCACGTCGCGGCGTTTTACGAATTGGACGAGGAGTCTTTCATCGAATTGATGCTGGTGGTTCGGCGGATGGCTTCTGTGATCGAAGCTATTTACCAGCCTAAGAAGGTCGGGATGCTCGCCGCGGGCTTCGATGTGGCGCACGCCCATGTGCATGTTTTGCCGATGCACGACTACCACGACATTACCTCCAGGGCCATCTTAGAAGGGACGCGCGCCAATCCAACCGCAGGGGAGTTGCAAGAGGCTGCCGAGGAAATAAGGCGGAGCTTGCATGCTCAAGGCACGAGCTAATAGCTTAATGATTGGAGGGTGTAGCCATGTCGGCTTATGTGGTGGTCGAGATCGAGGTGCTGGATCAAGAGCGGTACGAAGAGTACAAGCAGCTTGCGCCGCCTGCCATCGCGGCTTACGGCGGGCGTTATCTGGTGCGCGGCGGCGAGGTGGAGACGCTCGAAGGTAGCTGGTCGCCGAAGCGGCTGGTTATCGTTGAGTTCCCGTCGGTGGAGCGGGCGCGGGAGTGGTGGCGCTCGGCCGAGTACGAACGGGCGAAGGCTTTGCGGCAGGCGTGCGCGCGCACGGAGATGATCGTCGTTGCGGGGCTGTGATGCGGCGTCCTGCTACCGCTACAACAGCGTGGCAGCTTCAGTTGTCTCCTTCCTCGCCCTCCGCCCCGACGCCGAAGTAGCGCAACCAGTGCGCCTCGTCGGCTTCGATCTCCTGTTTCTCGGCGGGCGGCTCGCGGGCCTTTTCGGTCTCCGCCAGACGCTGCCGAAATTCGCCCGATGGGATGACCGCGACGCCGCACTGCCGGACGTAGGCGGCGAGCGCGCGATCAGAGGTGACGACGCGGAGCGTCCGGCGTTCGCGCGTCGCTTCCACGAGCGCCTTGATGCGCTCGTCGGCGTTCGAGCCGCGCGCGGCGTAGTGGACGCGCACGCCGCGGTAGCTCGCGCCGTCGGGGAAGGATTCGTCGGGTGCGCCGTCGAAGACGACCGCAACGCGCACGCGCCGCGCGGCGGCGAACCGCGCCAACTCGTCCAGCAGCCCGCGCCGCGCGCCCCGCCTGTCCTTGTGCCAGCCGACGCGCTGCGCCATCACGTTGTTGCCGTCGATCAGGTAAGACATCGTCGCCGGGCGCGGGGCGGGACGTGCGCGGGCCTCATCATTGCAGCACGAAGTTGTACGTGACGATGCCGGTGACTTTGACGGGGCGGCCCGTTACCATAATCGGCATGAAGCGCGCCTGATAGGCCGCCTGTATCGCCGCCTGTTGCAGCAGCGGATGACCGGAGACGGCCTTCGCCCCGATGACCTTGCCCGTCTCGTCCACAGTGATCTGCACCGTCACCGTACCCGACGCGCGCGCCGCCTTGGCGATGGGCGGGTACGCGGGTTCGGGTTTGCTGATCGCTTTGGCGTTCAGCACGCCGCCGGAGATGACCGTCCCTTGCGCGCCCTTGCCCAGCGGCAGCGGCGGGGCGGGCGACACGTTCGCGTTGGAGTTCGCGTCTGCGTTGTCACCCATCAGCATGTCCTCGGCCGCTTTGACGTTTATGTCGTCGCCGTTCGCCAGCGTGACCTTGCCCGTCAGCAGATGCCACTTGTTCTGCCGCCGCGCCATCACGACCGTGTAGTTGCCGTTCGCCTTCGTGCCTGCCACCGACACCCTGTAGGCGGCCGTGCCCGTGCCGTCGGCGTTCTCCTGAAAGTTGCCGAGCGGGAAGCCGGTCTCCTTGATCGTGCCCATCCGCTCCGCCACCTCCGGATTGGCCTTCAGCGCCGCGATGGCCACCGTGTACGCCTCCGAAGTTTTGATCTTCTCCTCGGCGAACTTGTAGCCGTAATAGACGGCGACGCCGATGCCGGCCAGCCCCAAGACGCCGATGATCGCCAGCACCAGCAGCACCTTGCCGCAGCCGGATTTCGCGCGCGGCTGCGCCATGCCCGCACTGCCCAGCGGCGCGCGCGGCGCGTCGCCGAACGAGATTTGCGGCTGCGCGGGCGCGGGTCGCGGTGGCGGCGTGGGCGCGGACGGCTGCGCAACCAGCGCGCCGCACTTCGTACAGAACCTCGTGCCCGGTTGCAATTGATGACCGCAGTTCTGACATTGCATCTCGCTGTTCCTCCAGTAGTGTCTCGGCGCGTGGCCCCGCCGATTCTATCAGAGCCTGTCTGAAAAGTGCTGAATACGCCAGCCTTCGCGGCCCTTCGGCGGCTCTCTTCGCGTCCTTTGCGGTTAAGAATTTTTTTACCGCAAAGCGCGCAAAGCAGGCCGCCGTAGGGCCGCGGAGGAAGTACGGCGCAAAGGCTGTGCGAATAGTTTCTCATTACTCGCGCGCTCACACCCGCGTCTGCCCGTAGTCGCAATACTCGACGATGGGGCAGCGCGTACAGAGCGGGTCGCGCGGGCGGCAGATTCTGCGCCCGTGGCGGACGAGGTTGACGTGCAGCGAGTAGAACTTGCCCGGCGGCACGAGCGCGTCCATGATCTCGTGCGCGCGGCGGTCGGAGCAGCGTGCGGGGATCAGCCCGACGCGGCGCAGGACGCGGAAGATGTGCGTGTCGAGCGGGAAGACATCTTTACGGCAGGCGAACAGGAGCGTGCAGGCGACGGTCTTCGGCCCCGCGCCGCGAAACTGCGTGAGGTAGGCGACGGCGTCGGCGGCCGTCATCTCGTGCAGGAACGACAGGTCGAGCGTGCCGTGCTGCGCCTTGATCTGGCGCAGGAGGCTCTTGATCACTTTGGCCTTCTGGTTCGCCAGGCCGCCCGCCTTGATCGTCGCGGCGATGGTCGCTTCGCGCGCGCGCAGGGCGTCGTCCCAGGTGGGGAAGCGACGTTTGAGCGCGGCGAAGGTGCGGTGGCTGTTCACGTCGCTCGTCGCCTGCGAGAGGATGATCCGGATGAGCATGTCGAGCGGGTCGCTCGCGCGCTCGTTCTGCGGCACGCCGTAGGCGCGCTCAAGGTTCTGAATGATGTAGCGGAGCGGCTTGTCGTCTGCCGCTGCCACCACGTCTGCGTCAAGCTGTCGGCGTGGCGAGGATGCGCTCATAGAAGTCAACGTACTGCGGGATGATGCGGTCGGTGCTGTAGCGCCCGACGGCCGAGGCGCGCGCCCGCCGCCCCATCTCGCGGCGCAACTCTCCGTCGGCCAGGAGGCGCGCGGCGTCGGTCGCCATCTTCTCCACGTCGCCGATCTCGGCGAGGCAGCCCGTCTCGCCGTCCGTCACCACTTCGGGCACGCCGCCCACGCGCGACGCTATGACCGGCACTTCGCACGCCATCGCTTCGAGCGCGGCGAGACCGAACGACTCCTGCTCCGACGGCAGCAATAGCACGTCCGACGCCGATAGGTAGTCAACGATGCGCGGCTGCTTGCCGACGAACGCGCAGTGTTGGGCGACATCGAGACAGCGCGCGCGGTGCTCGGCCCGCCCGCGCTCGCTCCCGTCGCCGACCAGCACGAGGCGCGCGTTCACGCCGCGCCGCCGCACACCCGCCAGTATGTCCACACAATCAACCGGGCGCTTGACGGGGCGGAAGTTCGAGACGTGGACGAGCAGGGCTTCGTCGTGCGGTGCAAGCTCGCGGCGCAAGTCGGGCACGGGCCGGCGTTGGTAGTCCGAAGCGCAGACGAAGTTCGGGATGACGGTCACGGCGTCAATGCCGAACGTCTCGACGGTCGCGCGCTTCAAATAATTTGAGATCGCGGTCACGCCGTCCGACTGCGCGATGCCGTAGCGCGTGATCGGCAGGTAGGAGCGATCCGCGCCGACGAGCGTGATGTCCGTGCCGTGCAGCGTGGTGATGACGGGCAGGCGGCGCTGCGGCTTCAGCGACTCGCGCGCGAGGATGGCGCTGATCGAGTGCGGGATGGCGTAGTGAACGTGCAGAAGATCGAGCCGCTCGTGTTCGGCGACCGTCGCCATCTTCGTCGCCAGCGCGAGCGTGTACGGCTGGTGCTCGAAGAGCGGATACGACAGCATCTCGACCTCGTGAAAGCGCACGCGCTCGTTCAACTCGGTCAGCCGCGTCGGCAGGGCCGACGCGATGAAGTGGACGGTGTGCCCGCGCTGCGCCAACTCCTTGCCCAACTCCGAGCCGACGATGCCGCTCCCGCCGTAGCTCGCGTAAACCGTGATGCCGATGTTCATAAAAAAGGTGATTATCTACTTGACACGGGGTAAGCATGGAGGTACAATGCTTTCGTGCTTAGGACTCGTCACCATCTGAATCCTCTTCGTCGGGCTTATCGCCCCGTGCTATCGCACGCAATCGCTCTGCCAACTCCGGCGCAATCGCGTAGTCAAGCAACTCTTCCGTCGTCATTTCTATTGGCTCTTTCTTCCGCTCTGTTTCTTCGTCTCGCATAGGTGTCTCCGTGAAAACCAAAACTAAAAAGCAACCCCAAGAAATCAACTTAATGAGTCTGTTCGCGCAGTTCGGTACAGACGAACAGTGCCGCATCGCCCTTGAGAAATTGCGCTGGCCGGACGGCGTTAAATGCCCGCGCTGCCAGAGCGATAAGATTTCCCGCAACTACAAGCGCAACTCTTTGGAGTGCGAGCCGTGCGGCTATCATTTCTCCGTCACGTCGGGCACTATCTTTCACGATACGCACTTGCCGCTTACTAAATGGTTCGCCGCTATCTATCTGATTTGCGAAAGCAAAAAGGGTATGTCCGCTAACCAACTTAAGCGCACGCTTGGCGTCGCCTATAAGACGGCGTGGTATCTCTGTCACCGTATTAGAGAAGCGGTGAAGGATGCGGACACGTCTTTGCTCTCCGGCATCGTTGAGTGTGACGAAACCTATATCGGCGGCAAGGCGAAGAACATGCACAAGAAAGACCGCGAGCGCAAGATTCAGGGGCGCGGCGCGGTCGGCAAGGCAATGGTACTTGGCGCGATCCAGCGCGGCGGCGGTGTCCGTCTGACGGTTGAGAAGCGCGCAGACCGCGCGACCTTGCACAAGTTCATTAAGGCTGCGCTGGCTGACGAGACGGAGTGCATCATGACTGACACCGCTCCGGCTTATGAAGGCATCGCGGACGCGAACACGCGCCATGAGACGGTCAATCACAGCGCAGATGAATACGTGCGCGGCGAGTGCCACACGAACAATGTTGAGAGCGTGTGGTCGCTCTTTAAGCGTTCGATAGTTGGCTCTTATCATCAAATCTCTGTGAAGCATCTTGACCGTTACCTTGACGAGTTTGAGTTTCGTTTCAACAACCGGAACAACCCTTATCTGTTCCGCGATACGTTGCTTAGGCTTATCAATTCATCAAACCTTGAATACAAGGAACTGACTAAGGAAGAGGCTGCCTAGTCATTGTAGTTCCGCCAAACCTGTACCTTGCGAGATACTTGCCCCTCAATCTTCAACCGTTGCGGCACTATACCGGAGGGAAACGAGCCGCCCTTAATCATGATGACCAACTCGTCAAACCAAAACAGTTTGTCGTCCGTTTGGCTTGTAATGTAGCGCACCTCAGAATCTAATAGCGTTTGTTCGAGGGTGAAGGAAGCCGAACGGCGCGGCGGACAATCTACAACCTGATTCTCCTTCATTTCTAAATTACTTTTCCTAAGCTTTTCTTCATGGCTAAACCTGATGTACCCGTCCATAAATTCAATAGATATTGGATAGACGGACTTGTTATAGACGGAGAACACAAATTCAAGGCGCGGTATGCCGTCGTCCATTAAATTTCGCAAGCCGATGCCCCGTACTTGCACGGCGTTCTGAATTTGAGTCCTGTCATTCTCCGCAATGGCGTGAAGCCAGCCCGCGCCGCACGGCACTTTTTCAATGTCGCGTGCCGCCGCACGTATCAACTCGTTCATTGACTGAGGCCGCTCACTCTCTTGTGCCGACGTTGTACTTTCACCTTGCGGGGTGTTAATAACCCGCTCAAAAGATAATTGAGGCTCTAGCTTAATATGAAAAGCAAACTCTTCATCGTTGATTATTGTCCCTTTCGCCTCGTCAATAAGATTCACTATGGCTGTCACTTCCTTCGTATTCAGCCGCTCGAAATCTGCTACTTGGCTGCGATGTGAGGCGTCATAATCCATCAGCGCGGCGCAAAGGTCAGAATCTTCGGGTAACGCAATCACCACACTATGAGATTCATTCACGCCGAATACAACCGTGCTTGCGTCATGCGTAAACCAAGGCGCGCGCGCTACATGAAACGGCGGCTTTTGGCCGGGCATCTTATACACGATCTGTGCGCTCACATTGCCTGTGCTGACTATTTTGCGCGTCGGCAGTGGCCGATTGTGAAAGACCGCAAGTAGTAGCGGGAAACCTATATGTTCTCGATGCTGCTTTGCGGTTCGCATCTTATTCTCCCAATGAACCAAAACCCCACGCACGTCTCTGTCGGCATAGACGTGCTCAATTCTTAAACATACTAGATTGGGTGCAGGTTTATGCGGCTGACTTGGTGCGGGCAACTGAGATGGTTTTTCTTCTACAAGCGGCGGTGCGTCCTGTGGCAAAGCAATGTCAGTAGAATTAAGAGATAGTTCCCTGCCTCTACGTCTAATTAGTACGAAGGCAATTAGAAACGGGATTACAGAGAACACGGCTAAGAGTCCGATGATTAACCAATCAAACGGAATACCCCGAATCTTTTGGAGTAGGGCAACAATTAGACCGTTCATTGCAGCCCACCCCAGCAACAGCAACGTCCACACTTCCCAGCGATGCTGATAGATGAACTTGAGTAAATCCCATTTAGCGTTGCCGCGTATGTCTTGAACGTTGCCGCTAAGTGCCCTAGCCAACTTGTCCGCCCATGAAATACTCTGAGGCGTGACCGTGTTATCCTGTGATTTGGTAGGTAGATTATTGTGAGACATACGCGGGAGCATATAGGCACACTATACCCCGCGTCAAGTAGATAATCACCATAAAAAAGCTGTTAGCTATTAGCTATTAGCTGTTAGCTTAATACAAAAAGCTAACAGCTAACAGCTAATAGCTAACAGCTAAAAAAATAGCGAGAGGCAGACAGCCCTCGCTACCGTCTGCCTCTCGTTCTCAACTTGTCTCACCTGTTGGAAGGGGGACAAGCGAGATGCCAGCATCATAGTCCCGTTCCGTACATTTGACAATCCTTTCCTGGCCGCCGCGATGTTAAATTTTCTGCCGCGCCGACGCGCAACCATCATTTCATCCATGCGGGCACGCGTTTCAGTGAATTAAGTCACGGCTTTTTGCCGACTAGAGTCCAATGTCCAATGTCCAATGTCCAAAGTCTCATGTCAAAGAGCAACTTTAGACTTTAGACTTTGGACTTTGGACTTTGGACTTCATTCCGCCAGTTCGGTCTGCGCGGCGGTTCGCGTTATAATGTGGGTGCAGCAATTATCGAAGGGAAGAAATAATGCCGAAGATTGATAACATCGAGGAGACGCCCAACCCGAACGCCGTCAAGTTCGTGCTCAAAGAGCCGGTGTCGAACGGCGCGGCGCGGCAGTTTCAGAGTGCGGACGAGGCGGCGGCCGACCCGCTGGCGCGCGCGCTCTTTGAGGTCGGCCCCGTCGTCTCGGTCTTTTACATGGGCAACATGATCACGGTCGAGAAGGAGGACGGCGAGGACTGGGACGACCTGCTCCCGCGCTTGGCCGTACCCATCCGCGCGGCCGCCGCGGCCACGGGCGGCGCGTCGCTCGCGACGGAGGCGGGCGCGCAGGGCGGCGCGCTCGGCGCGGTGCTGAGCGACGACCCGCGCCTGCTGCGCATCAACGAGATTCTGGACGAGCGCATCCGGCCGGCGCTCGCGGGCGACGGCGGCTGGCTCGAAGTGCTGGGCATCAAGGAGAACACGCTCACGATCAAGTACCAGGGCGCGTGCGGCAGTTGCCCCAGTTCGATCACCGGCACGCTCATGGCCATCGAAGGTATGCTCCGGCAGGAGGTCGATCCTGAGCTTGAAGTCGTCGCGCTCTGATCGGTCTTAGCTGTCGCGGGAATGAGGCGGCGCGCGTCGCCGCCTCATCTCTTAACGTTCTTAACAACCCCGACCCGCCAGGATTCGTTTCCCGCCCAAGTTTTTGAAACTACGCCGCAAGGCAGGCGTTTAAGTGACCGAAGCAGTCTAGTCCCATCAGGGCGCTCGTTCGCCTGCCACCCAAGAGGAGTTGAAATATGTCTGAGCACACCCGCCGACTCGCGGCCGCACTCTGTTTATTGCTCCTGCCCGCGGCCGCCGTCGCGCAGTCGCCCGCGAAGCCGAAGAAGACGCCCGCGAGCGATTCGTCCGTGCGCGCCGCCGCCGACCCGCTGGCGGCCGAGCGGCGCTTGCAGGCCGCCGGTCTCATCAACTCGCTCGCCGACGAGGCGCGCGGCTTCCACGACGAAGCCCTGCGCGCCCGCGTCCAGGCCCGCGCCGCCGACGCCCTGTGGGAGACAGACAAGGAGCGCGCGCGTGCTCTGTTCCGCCGCGCGTGGGACGCCGCCGAGGTCGCCGACCGCGACGCCGAGCGCAAGGACAAGGAGGAGCAGGAGCGGCAGCGGCGCGCGAGTGGCGGCGGCGCGTTCGTCTGGAACAATCAGCCGCGCCTGCGCCCCGAAGTCCTGCGCCTCGCCGCCAAGCGCGAACGCGCGCTTGGCGAAGAGTTCCTGGCGAAACTCGACGAGGCGCGCAAGCAGGAGGCCGAGGCGGCGACAGCCACGCCGCCCGACGCGCCGGCTGCGACCGATTCAACCCGCCCCAACCAGTTGTCCGAAGCGCTGGCGCAGCGGCTCGACCTCGCCCGCCAGTTGTTGCAGACCGGCGACGTGGAGCAGGCCAAGCAGTTCGCCCAGCCTGCGCTCGGCCGCGTCACGATTCCGGCCTTGCAATTCCTCCTGGCCTTGCGCGCGCCCGCGCCAAACGACGCCGATCAGATCTACCGCGACCTGCTTACGCGTGCCGCCACCGATCCGGCGTCGGACGCCAACACCATCTCGCACCTGTCGTCTTACCTCTTCTCGCCGACCATCTTCGTCACGATTGACCGGCGCGGCAGTTGGAATTCGCAAGGCTGGCCGCCGCCCGCCACGACCGCGGAGATTCCGGCCGATCTGCGCACCGCCTTCTTCAACGTCGCCGCCGCGGTGCTCCTGCGCCCGCTCCCGCCGCCCGATCAGGATCGCACGTCGTCGGGGCGCGTCGGCACTTACGCCATCATCGCGCGCCTGCTGCCGGTCTTCGAGCAGTACGGCTCGGACAAGGTGCAGTTGCTGCGCACGCAACTGGCCGCGCTCTCGCCCGACGCGCCGGAGAACTGGCGCACGGGGCGCGAGTCCATGCTGACCGAGGGCCTGCGCACCGCCGAGGATCAGGAGCGTGACCGCGTGCAGGAGGCGCTCGACCGGCTGAAGACGGCGAGCACGCAGGACGCGCGCGACGAGGTCTATGTCGCCGCCGCCTTCGCCGCGCAGCGCAAGGGTGATCTCGCCCGCGCGCGCGATCTCGCCGACAAGATCAGCGACCAGGACGCGCGCCGGCAGTTGCGCGCCTACCTCGACTATGTTGGCGTCATGCGCGCCAGCGAGAAGAAGGATGTGGCGGAGCTTCTGCGCCTCGCCGCCGACGGCGACCTGACGCACGTGCAGCGCGTCTACGCCTACACGCAGGCGGCGCGGCTCTTGCGCAAGGACGACCGCCCGCGCGCCATCGAGACGCTCGACGCCGCCGCGCAGGAGGCACGCCGCATAGACGCCGCCGACCCCGACCGCGCCCGCGCCATGCTCTCCGTGCTCTCGGAACTCTACGAGCTTGACCACGGGCGCGCGTGGGAGCAGTTGCCCGACCTCGTCAAAATCGTCAACGCGCTCGACAACTTCACGGGCGAGGACGGGCAACTCGTCGGGCAGTTCCGCGCCAAGGGTTGGGGTTCGATCAACTCGACCTCCTCCGACAGCTTCGACCTTGCCGGCATCTTCAGCAAGCTCGCGCGCGAGGACATGGATCGCGCCGTCGAGTTCGCGCGCAGCTTCACCGGCGAAGCGCCTCGCGCCGCCGCCATGCTCGCCGTCGCGCGGGCCGTATTAGAGAAGAAGTCGTGAGGGCTGTGTGGACATGATCTGCCGCTTGAGCGCCGGCTAACGGCCGAGCTCAACACAGAGACACAGAGGAGGCACGGAGGACACAGAGCAGAGCAACTCTCTGTGTCCTCCGTGCCTCCTCTGTGTCTCTGTGTTAAAACGATCTCCCGCCGCCATTCAACTTCACCGCCCTGCTGCGCACCAACTTCAAGGACGTGGACTTCCCCGACACGCTCTCGCCGACGGAGAAGACGGAGACGGCCGATGGCTGGGACTTGGAGTGGAACTACAAGAACCTCGTCACCGGCTACCAGATTTGTGGTTAATGCCTCAACGTTCGCGCCGTGTACCGTCCCCGTTGCCATTCGATTTGGGTCGCCAGAGCGCGCCGAAGGCCAGCCCCGCGCCGACGAGGAGCGCGCCGGTGACGAGCGGGTGCAGCGACGCCTTTGTGTAGAGGCTCGACTCGGCGACGTGCCCTTCGTACTGGCCGCGCTCGCGCAGTTCGGCCGCGGGCTTGTCGAGACCGTTGTCTGCGAGCGGGCGCGCGGGCCGGTCGGTCTTTTGCTGCGGGGCGACGATTATCTCCGTCACCTTGTCGGCGAGGCGCGGCGCGTATTGGCCCAGCGCGGAGAGCGCCTTGCCGCCGCCGCCCACGAACACGTCGCGCTCCGGGTGCTCGGCGCAGTGGAGGATGGCCTCTGCGACCACCTCCGGCGCGTAGACGGGCGCGGGTGGCTGCGGGAAGACCTCCATATAGTTTTTGGCGTGCTCGGTGTAAGGCGTATCGATCCCCGACGGCTTGATGAGCGAGACGGAGACGGGCACGCCATCCATCTCCAGCTCCATGCGCAGCGCGTCGGTGAAGCCCTTGACGGCATACTTCGACGCGCTGTACATGCCTTGCAGCGGCATGGCGCGGTCGGATAGCGCGCTGCCGACGTTGACGAGCGCGCCGCCGCGCCCGCGCAGGTGCTCGACCGCCACGCGCGAGCCGTAGACGACGCCCCAGAAGTTCGTCTCGAAGAGCCGCCGCAGGTCGTCGGTCGGTATCTCCGTCAGCTTGCCGTAGATGGACACGCCCGCGTTGTTGACCCATGTGTCGAAGCCGCCGAAGCGCGCGCCCGCCTCGGCGGCGACGCGCCGCACGTCCTCCTCGCGCCCCACGTCCGCGGCGACGTAAACGGCCTCGCCGCCCGCCTGCTTGATCTCGTCCGCGAGCCGCCGGAGCGCCTCCTCTGTGCGCGCCGCGAGCACGAGCCGCGCGCCGCGCCGCGCCGCCATGCGCGCCGTCGCCAGCCCGATCCCGCTCGACGCGCCCGTGATGACGATCACCTGCTCGCCCAGTGGTTTTAGTTGCACGTTCATTGCTGCCCTCCTGACACTTCTGCCGGCTCTCACGGGGGAAGGTTTAACGGTCGGGGGTTGGGAGATTTTAACAGACCGCGCTTAAGAGTAAATATTCATCGGGCGCGTCAGGAGCGCGACGGGGTCGTCCACGTTCAGCGCCTCGCGGACGTAGAAGGGTTCGCCCGCCGCCGTGCCGATGAGCGTGCCGTAGTAACGTGCGCGCGTCTCGATCTGCGCAAGGAAGTCGCGGGCGCTGATGCGCGTCTCCGGCTCCGCCGCGCCCTCGCGGTAGAACTGCGAGGCGTGCGCGCGAATCGCCGCCATCTTGCCCGTCAGGTAGTCCGACACGTCCACCACGAACGACGGCACGACCAGCCGCGAATAGACCGCGTGCGCGAGCATCGGCATCGGGATTTGCGCCTGCCCCGCCGCCTCGTCGTAGCGGCGCATCGAGGCGAGCCGCGCCGCCTCGCGCACCAGCCGGGCGGTCGCCGCGTGATCCGGGTGCGGGTCGTCCCAGTGCGACGTGAACAGCACGCGCGGCTTGTGCGTCCGCAGCACGCGCACGAGCGCCGTGCGCGCCTCGTCCGTCACCGCAACGTGCCCGTCCGGCTGCGCGAGGTTGAGCCGCACGTCGAGGCCCATGACGCGCGCCGCGTCCTGCGCTTCCTGCGCGCGCTGTTCCGGCGTCCCGCGCGTGCCCATCTCGCCGCGCGTCACGTCGAGCACGCCCGTGCGATACCTCTGCGCCTTCAACTTTATGAGCGTGCCCGCCATCGTCAGTTCCGCGTCGTCCGGGTGCGAGAAGATGGCCAGCACGTCGAGTTCTGTGTTCGTTACGCTCATGCTATGGCCTGTGATTTAACTTACCGGCGCACGGGCGGTCAAGCAAACAGGCGCGGGCAGCGGTGCGATCTAACTTGAGTCTATGGCGAGCGGGCGTGCACCACAGAGGCACAGAGGGCACGGAGGGGGCACGGAGGGTTGAATGCCAGCCGGCCTCCGTGCTGCCTCCGCGCCCTCTGTGGTGAAATCACCTGCGATACATTCAACTCAAAGAGGATTGACGCGCCGACGCGCCGTTGTTAGCCTGAGCGCGAGCGTAAAGGAGTAACGCCTGATGCAGCTCGTCGTCCTCGGTTCGGGCACAAGCGTGCCGCACCCGCAGCGCGCCGCGGCCGCACACTGGCTGCAAACGAGCGGCGGGTCGCTGCTGCTCGACTGTAGCGCCGCGGCCGTACACCGCATGGCCGCGGAGCGGCTCGACTGGACGGGCCTCGACGCCATCTGGATCAGCCATTTCCACCTCGACCACATCGGCGGCCTCGCTCCCTTTCTGTTCGGCACGAAGCACGCGCCGCAGACGCAAGGCAGGCGCAAGCCGCTCACCGTGTACGGCCCGCGCGGACTGGACAAACTCTTCCGCGCCTTCGACGAGGCGAACGACTACAAGCTAACGCGCCAGCCCTTCCCGTTCGAGATCAGGGAGGTCGCCCCCGGCGCGTCGTTTGCGCCGCTCGCCGGCCTCAGCGCCGAGACTTTCTCGACGCCGCACACGGACGAAAGCCTCGCGCTCAAGCTGACGGACGCGGACGGCGCGACGCTCGTCTTCACGTCCGACACGGGCCCCGCGGACGCGCTCGCCGAGTTCGCGCGCGGCGTCGAACTGCTGTTCATGGAGTGCTCGTTCTGGCACGACAAGCCGGTCGAGACGCACCTGCAACTGGCGGACGCGATGCGCCTCGCCGCGCGCGCCGCCCCGCGCCGCGTGCTGCTCGCGCACCTCTACCCGCAGTGGGACGGCGTTGACCTCGCCGCCGAAGCGCGCAAGCTCTGGCCCGGCGAGACCATCGCCGCCCGCGACGGCCTGCGCCTCGACGTTGGCGCGGCGCAATAAGCAACCGGGCATGAGCGAAACAGGCGAGCGACCACCAACGCAGCAGCGCGCGGACACAAGCGCGCACCCAATTCGCCGCGCGGCGGCGCGCGCACCCGCCGGCCCGCGCCGCCGTCGTTCGCGCCGTCTTTATGTCTTCACCCTCTCGCTAATAGCCTGCGCTCTCCTGCTCGCGCACGGGCGCGCGCAACGGCAGACGGGCCAGCCACAGCCGGCCGTCGCCGCCGACGCACAACTGCTGGAGACGGGCAGTGCCGCCCAGGTGTCCGCGCCGAAGGACGCGCCGGCCGAGTGCAAGATCGTCAGCTACAACATACGCTGGCGCGGCGGCGAAGAATTGCGCGCGCTGGCGAAGCTCTTGCGCGACGATAAAGAGATCGGCGGCGCACTCGTCATCGGCTTGCAGGAAGTTGATCGCAACAAAAAGCGCACGAAGAACGAGCACACGGCGCGCGTGCTGGCCGACGCGCTCGGCATGAACTACGCCTGGGCCGCGCCGCCTTCGTTGAGTGACGAAGAAGAGACGGGCGTGATGCTGCTCAGTCCTTACCCCCTGCGCGACGTGACGCGCATCCTGCTGCCCGTCGCGGGGCCGGGCGGGCGGCAGCGCGTCGCGTTGGGCGCGACCATCAGGCTCGGCGCGGCGGACGTGCGCGCCTACTCAGTCCACACCGAGACGCGCATCAAGGTCGCGCAGAAGCTTGAGCAGCAGCGCGCCGTGCTCGACGATCTGAAGAACTACCCAAACCTCACGCGCGCCGTCGTGCTCGGCGACTTCAATACGTGGGAGGCGAAGGCGGCGGACGAAACCATCAACCTCTTCACCGGCGCGGGCTTCACCTCCGGCCTCGACAACGACCGCTCCACCTTCCACACCTTCATCATCGAACTCAAGCTCGACTGGCTCTGGCTGCGCGGCCTCACGGCGACGGGCGGCGGCATCAACCGCCGCGTCGGACTCTCTGATCATTGGCCACTGTGGGCCGTTGTGCGGGTAGCTAACGGGGCCGCAAGTTCCCGGTGAGCAGCCGCGTGCTCGCACCTTAGCTGTATGTCAGGGTGCTGTGGTTGGTGTCAGCACCTCATGCGGTTGACGCAACGCTAATCTGCCGACTGCCTAGCGGTCAGAGATTGAATTGGTTGACAGATGCCTGCAAGTGGTTTAAGGTGCTGCCCGCTCTCCAGGGAGTACCAGACTTGTACCGTTTGGGCCTGTAAGCACCTCGGCCCATGACCTGCAAACACGCCACGCAGGCGGCTAACTTAGCGCAAGAGGTGTAGGTCGTTTCGATGAACGGCCGGGAACGCACTCGGCAACTAAGGTGAATATCAAACGGCTCGGAGTTGTCCGAGCTGCGCTCCGTGTCCTCACATGTCCAATCAACCTAATCTACATAATACCCGCCAGAGTGTCGGTGCCGTTAGGCAACCCCGTCATAGTGATCACTTGAAGGAGTTGCACGCACTACTTCCGGTCGGAACGGATCACCCTTATGAACTCGACGAATATGGTATAAAGGCGCTTGAGAAGCATGATGCATATCGTCGGGCCGGCGACGGGCCGGCCGCAACTTTGAGCGCTGATGGATATTTATACCGCATTACCGGAGTCAAGGCCGTGGCCCGTAACGTGGATGAATTGAGGCTGGGAACATTGACCATAAGCGACCCTGATGATGACATATGGAATGGTTTCAATGATTACCCCGATCCGAATGAGTGGCGTAGCCTGAGCTTGTATGCCGGCGGGTTGCTTGGGGGTTGGCGGGGTATTACTTGGTGGACAGACCACGCTCTCAATCCTGACAATCTGGTGCCCAGCGCGTATCGGCTGGGGATGTATGACTTTTGGATTAGGCGTTATGCGCTACTACTACGCTGCCACGTGCGCGCCCTACGAGCCAACGCCCCTCCGCGAGTGCCTACTGTGCTGGACGCTTTCGATAAGGAAGTTTTTCACCCTACCATGTACGCTGAGCAGCCGACGTGCGGAATCACCCTCAGTTTGGAGCAGGCGGGTAGCGTGACGCTGGGGGCCAACGAATTTGTCTGTGAGCCAGTCCCCGTGAATGACATCGAGGTGCTCGCAGTTTATGTTAACGCGGCCAAACTCGCGGGTCACAATCCCGTCGAACAACGGGACGCGTGGCAGTTAATGGTCGACCACCTCAAGGCACTGTAAAGGACGTATGAGTTCGGATCGCCAATCCAGTTACACGGAAGAAGTCAGACCGCTGTTGACCGCTCCGTCCGTACCCTTATGGGAGGGGGAAATCGCGCAGGTGGTACGCGGTCGGCGCGCCTTCCTCGTAAGGCGCGAAAGCGTCCAAGGGTACATAGAGGGTCTATGGGCGCGCTCAGCGGACGCGCGCGCGGCGGAGCAGACTTTCCGCACCGCTCTGGCTCAGGTTGTGCATGACTGGCGACCGACCCAGCCCGAGGTGGAGCATTATTTCGCCGCGCTGCTCGAACTGATCGGCGCATATCATCCCCCAATCGGCTTTATTAAAGTGCTCGGTCAGATACAACTCTTCGGCCGGTTCGGGCTGAACGTCGTAGATCAACGGACACCGGGCACTGATCTGCACCTGCTGGCCCTCCGCGCTTTAAAGGGCTATTTCCTCACGCCGCCCGCGCTAGGAGATCACGCTCCCGGTTTTAATCCATACGTAGACATGTTGCGTACGCAGTTAAACGACCCGGTCTATGCCAGCCACGCATTAGCTCGGCTTGTCGAGTTACAAGTGTTGCAACCCACCGATCAGGTGGTTGCCGACCGGCTGCGGGAAAATGTAGAGCGGCTGCGAGAGTTGCTCTTAGTGCTCCTCGCCCCAACCCGCCGCGCCCGCGCCGGCCGCGACCTTGCAGTGATCTACAACTTGATGGTATCGACAGGCAAAGAAGTGGATCACATGTTCGTCGAGGCGGCGCGCAAATGGCGCGGGCGCTTTGAGCGCCTGATCCCCGTGCCGGTTATTACTTTTAAGGATGGCTCGTTAATCAAATTCTTCTTCCTGCCCGAGGAGTTGGAGGAGTACATGCGCCAGTATAATCAGGAGACACGCATTCAGGCCCTCGCCACCGCCCTTATCGAATCCCGCGAACCAGCGCAAGCCAAGGAAAAGGCCAGGGAGCTGGCTGGTATATTTGAGGAGACACTCTACCTAGACGACAAGGCTATCTCACATTTTATTAAGTCAGTGCAGCGGAACGGGCTGCAACTAGCTCATGATAACGCTGGCCCCGCTTTGTACTTACCTTACGGGGTAGTGCCCCTGCAATTCACCCATGACACAGCATTCAGCCAGTATATGGTACGAGTGCGCCTCGGCGGCAGCCCCGCCCAAGAGATGCACGAGCTATTACAGAAAGCCAAAGCTGTCGGCAAAGCGAAGTGAACAACCAGCGTGATACGCCCGGAAGGCCAACACAGGTAATGAACAATGAACCATCTGCTCGTCAAAAAGATCGCCCATGTAAAGAAGAATATAGACTTACAGTTGGAAGATATTGTTTTCGACCGGCAGGCCGGGGTCAATTTTTACTATGACACGTCGGATGTGATTGACGCCGTCCTCGGCGCGAGAGCTTTTTATCCGCCCTTCGAGATGGGGCTCCCCAAAGAGAAGTTCAATGAGAAAAGGACGCTCGTCCACAGTCTAATGGCGAGCGGTTGGTTCGGTAAAATTAACATGCTCGCGCCGCACCAGTCGGAGTTCCTCACCAAGCTCAAATTTTACTTTGGCGTCGATATCACGATGGACCCAAAGGGGGAAGCGCAACGTTTTCTGCGCGATGTCGGGCTTGAGCACGTGAATCAACTGTTTGACCTCCCACATGAAGAGTTGCAGAAGGAGAAACTTGTCGAGTTCTTCAAGCAGCAAGCTGGTCGCGCCGAGAAATTATTCAAGGCCACTCAATGTGTAGTGCCATGGCACAGGCGGTTGGCACGGTGGGAGGCCCGCAAATTACTGGATGCGGAGCCACAACGGCCGCGCTTCGACGAGATTCTCCAGAGTAAAGATTTTACCGACCTGCGCGCCGCATTCGACAGTCGGCGGGAGGAGTATAAAGCTAACAATTTCAACGACGCGATTGCCGTTTTGATGCTCGTTGAACGACTTAACGATTTTGCGAATAGTCAGGGCTCGCTGCCGCGCTTCTTTGTGCCAACGGAGTTGTTTCGTGAAGTTATTGAGCAGGCGGGAGTGGATGTGCGCCTCGTCTATACTAGCCCACTGGGGGGGCAATCGTCTGTCCTGTGTGACGCAGATTACTTCATTTATAAAGCGGCATTCATGCAGCGCTCAGGCGGCAACGATCAACTCCGGTCGATAGAGTCGAAGGAAGAATTATTACGTGATCTGAGTAACAAGCTGGCCATCGTCTTGAACTCGCAAGAGAAATTGACAGAGGAGGCGTTAACCCAAATCCGCGACCTCGCGGGCCGGTCATTGAACGAAATCATCAAAGACTTACAGGATTTCTCCTTCCTCGAAAACATCTGGTTGGAGTTTGAAGCGCCGCAGGATATTGATTATGCCTGGCGTGAAGTGATCGAAACGTCGCGCGAAGTGCTTCGGAGCGCGCCTTACCGGCAAAAAGTAATCCAGGCCATTAAGGTTACCGAAGAGCGCTTTAGCGAACGGGTCGGGGAGTTTAAGTGGATCAGTTCGATCTGGGTGCGGGTCGAGAAGGCGGCCGTTGATCTGCGCGCCCGCGTGCATACTCACACGTCCTCCTCCGAGGAATTCTTCCGTGACCTTGGTCTGTTCCGGTATGCGTTCCCAGAATATACGCATGACGACATCCGCGACCTGCTGCACGAACTCATCGCCGGGCAAGAGACCGAGAAGGACGCCCGCATCACCGTTATAACGGCCTCCTACAGGGGGCGCAGGGATCCGGCCGGTCAGACAGACCGTTTAATTGTCGCCGCAGCCATCATGCTGACTGCGCGGATGTATAAAGAACTTGATTTCCTGCTAAAGCGAATTAAGCCGCTGCCGCACCGGTCGTTGAAGGTAGTCTTTGTTGAAGTTTTGTTCAAGCTGAAACGGAAGCTAGACAGAAGCATCGAACTTATCGCAGAGTTAGAGCAGGAATATCAAAAAGCCGCAACCGCCTCAGACCGCGCTGAGCTAGCGATGGGGATCGCTTATCTTTTCTTCCGCCTGTGGCGCAGCTTCGGCGGCGATGCGCCGTGGCGGGCGCGCCTGACGGCCACCGCATATCATCCGGCTAAAGGCAGTGAACGTTATATCCGCAAGGCCATCGAATACGCACATGATGCTTATACGTTGTTCGATGATGAGGGGCTGATGAAGAAAGCGTATGTGCTCAATCAGTACCTCTACTATATGGTTGAAGAGGGTGATGAAGCGCACATGAAGAGCATGGCGGAGGCAGCCGGGGCGCTTACCACTTACCGAACGGACCCGGAAGTGTGGCAATACAGATTCGACGATACTTTATCAAGGTATTGGCACTTTAGGGCTATTCGAGCTAAGACCCAAGAGGAGTGGGAGCGTTTTCTGCGAGACGCCGAGCGACTCAGCGATGCGGCGGTGAAAACGTCGCATGAGGATGAAGATGTACAACAACATGCCGATCAGTTGCTGCTGACTAGAGCAAATGGCTTTCAGGAAATAGGCACCACTAGGTAGGGCCGGCGGCCGCCCTGTGCGTTTTACCCTCAATCACGCAAAATCCCCCTTGCGGCGCGGGACGCATGCCCTCATTTCAACCGAGTTATTTGCCGGAACGACCCATTGAGGCCACCAGAAAGACGGCAATGCCAACATAATCACGCAAGTGGACATCGCCGCAAGCGGTGGGTTAACAGATAAACTCATCAGTAGCGTGCTGCTGCGGCCTATGGAGGTTGCTAAGAACGTCCCGGTGCCGGCAAAATCATCCGATTGGATAGAGCTACGCGTGTCTTAGAGACCGCGTCAGCGCACGCTTACCTGCACGTGGTTGGCTTCGAGGGCGTTGCCGGTGGCGCGTTGCAGGTCAGCGATGGCTTTGTTCAACTCGGTCTGCGCGCGTAGCTCGTTGCCGCGCGCGGTGGCGAGCGCGGTCTGGCGTTCGAGCACGAGGAAGATGGTTGATTGCCCGGCGTCGAAGCGGCGCTGCTCGCTGGCGTATTGCTGCTCTGAGGCGTCGCGGGCGGCGGCGGCCGCGCGCAGGCGCGACTCGGCCGTGCGCGTCTGCTGCAAGGCGTTGCGCACGTCCACCTGGATCAACTGCTCCAACTGCTCGCGCTGCGTCTTGATGCGCTCGCCCTCGACGAGCGAGCGCCCAAGTTGCGCCTCGGCCGTGCGGTTGCGCAGGGGCAGATTCAACTGCACGCCGACGCGGAAGGTGTTGAAGCGGTTCGCGGCCAGGTTCGTGAGCGACTGGCCGAGGCCGCCGACGAGTTCCGGCGCGATGGGCTGCGCGGGCGTGGCGGGGAGCGGCGACAGCCCGGCGAGCGTCGAGAGTTGGTTGACGCGGTCGCGCAGGACGTTGTTCGCGGCGGTCAGCGGGTTTGAGTTGTTGCTGACCGTGCCCGCGAGGCCGACCACGCCGTAGCTGCCGACCAGATCGAGTTGCGTCCTGGTCTGCTCGCGCGCGAGCCGCGTGTCGAGTTCGTTGATCGCGGCGAGCACGTCCGACTGCTGCACTTCGGGCCGGGCGCGCAGCGCGGCCGCCATCGCGTCGGGCAGGGAGAGCGCGGGTGGCTCCACGTCCACCGTGTCCACGGGCACGAGCGCGACGTTCCAGATGGCGGCGAGGCGGTTCTCGGCGATCAGGTTCTTCAGTGTGTTCTCGGTGCGGTTCACGTCGTCGAGCGCGGTGTAAACGCTCTGCTCGAAGCCGGAGACCTGCGCCTCGGCGGCGACCACGTCAATCGGCGCGAGCATGCCCTCGGCCACCAGGCGCTTGTTGTGCTCAAGCTGCGTGCGCGCGTCGCGGACGGCGTCGCGCTGGACTTGCAGGTTGCGCAGGGCGAAGACCAAATCCCAGTAGGCGCGCTGCACGTTCGTGATCGTCTCGATGGCGCGCTGGCGGAACTGCGCGTCGGTTAAGCTGAGGTTCTTCTTCGCGATTTCGATGCGCTCGCGGTTCTGGTCGAAACGCAGGCCCCGGAGGAGCGGCTGCGTGTAGCTGAAGGTGAGCGCGTTCTGGTACTGCGGGTTGAGCGGGACGAACAGGTTGTCCGTCGTCAGCCGCACGGAGGAGGCGTCCACGCGGTAGCCGCCGCCCCACTTGGGCGAGAGGCCCTCGAAGCGGAACGTGCCGGTCACGTCCGACTGCGTGACCGCGCCGCTGGGGCCGCCGCTCAGGACGCTTGCCGCGGGCGTCTTCGTGCGCTCGTAGTAAGAGAGCGACGAGAAGCGTGGATCATAAACGCCGCGCGCGCCCATGAGATCGAACTCCGCCACGCGCACGTTCTGGCGCGCGACCTCTATGTCCTTGCTGTTCTTCAAGGCCAACTCAATCGCCTCGCGCAGGGCGAGCGGGCGCTGCTCGGTCATGTCCACGCCGACCCGGCCGAGTTCGGGGAACGGCGCGGGCGCGGACTTGTAGTCCGGCGCGATCTGCGGCACGGCGAGCGGCAACTCCTGCGGCGCGGCGGCCGGCACGCTCTCGCGCCCCGGCGCGGCGACTTGCGGCGGCGGCGCGACCTGCGTCCCTTGCGGCGAAGCGACAGGCGCAGTTTGCGCGCTCGGCGGGTTCAAAGGCGCTTGCGGCTGCGCCGTGGGCTGCGCCGTGTTCGGGTTCTGCGTCGTCAGCGTCTGCGGCCCCTGCGGCGCGGGCTGCGCGGACTGTTGCGCCTGCGCGTTCGGATTGAGCGGGGCCGTGTTTGACGGCGGCGCTGAGGGTGTCTGGCCCGGCGGCGTGTTCGCAGACGGCGCGGGCGTAAGCGGCGGCGGCGTGCCCTGCCCCGGCTGCTGCGCGAACTCTTTGACCTCTTCGCTCTGCACGACGGTCAACTCACCGCGCCGCTCTTTGGCGTCTGCCAGCAATGGCGGCGCTTGCGTGGGCTGTTGCGCGCGCGCGTTCGCCGCGCCGAGCGCAAAGAGCAGCAGCGCGGCGACCGCTAAAAAGTTTTTCGTCAGATGATGGCTCATAAGTAAATTGCGATTAAGACCCGATTAAGGCTCAGCAGTCTGTGACGAAAGCTGTGATCAACCACGAAAGCACACGAAGCAACACGAAACATAACCGCCCGGAGCACACAAATCTTTAGTGTGACTTCTTCGTGTTGCTTCGTGTGCTTTCGTGGTTCATTCCTGTACCCGTCTGCGCCCGCCGCGTTAGTTTTAATACTTGCCGAACAGCGTGCCCGCGGCCGTGGCCGCGCGCCGCCGCGCCCACGCGAACGCGCCGCCGACGCCCGCCGCCGCGCGCCCCCAGACGCGGCTGCGGCCGAGGTCGTCCCAGAGCGAATAGAAGACCGGCACGGCCAGCAGCGTCAGCAGCAGGCAGAGACTTTGCCCGCCGACGACGAGCACGCCGATGGAGCGGTTCGTGCCTGAGCCGGGGCCGCTGGAGACGACGAGCGGCATCATGCCGGCGACGAGCGCAATGGTAGTCATCAGGATGGGGCGCAGGCGGTCGCGGTTCGCCTGGATGATCGCGTCGTGGCGATCAAGCCCCTGCGCGCGCAGTTCGTTCGTGTGATCGATCTGCAAGATGGCGTTCTTCTTCACGACGCCGAACAGGAGCAACAGACCGAGGCCCGAAAAGATGTTGACCGTCTGCCCTGTGACGAGCAGCGAGACGATGCCGAACGGGATGGCGAGCGGCAGCGTCAGCAGGATCGTGACCGGGTGGATGAACGACTCGAACTGCGCCGCGAGCACCATGTACATGAAGACGAACGAGAGGAAGAAGGCGAGCAGGAAGTAGAAGCCCGCCTTGCCGAGTTCCTTCGAGCGCCCGGCGAGGCCCGTGGAGTAGCCCTGCTCGATATTCAGCGTCTTGACGTAGTTGTTCAATTCGGCGATGACCGCCGCCTGCGAGCCGCCGGGCCGCACGTTCGCCGTCACCGTCACCTGGCGCTGCCGGTTCAGACGGTCAATCGCCGACGGCCCCGTGCCCTCTTCGACGCGCACGAGGTTGTCGAGGCTGACCCAGCCAACCTTGCTCGACGTGGCGAACAGGCGCGCGAGGTTCTCCTTCGACGCGCGCGCCTCGCCCATCGCGCGCACGCGCACATCGTCCTGATCTACGCCGCGGTTGAAGGTGGAGACCTTCTGCCCGGCGACGAGCACGTTCAATCCTTGGGCGATGTCGCCCACGCGCACGCCCAGATCGGCCGCGCGCGGGCGGTCGATCTCGACGCGCAACTCAGGTTTGCCGTTAATGAGCGTCGAGTCGGCGTCCACCACGTCAGGCATCGTCTTCAGCTTCGCCAACAGTTTGTCGGAGTACTGCGTCAGCTTTTGCAGATCGGGGCCGCCGACGACGTACTGTATGTCGGCGTTGCGGAAGCCGCCGCCGGAGATGGCCGCCACCTGCTGCACGCTCGTGCGCAGGTTCTGCGGGTACTTGCCCAGGAGCTTGCGCGCCTCCACCATCAGGTCTTGCTGCGACTTCTTGCGCTGCCCGATGTCCGTGAGCTTGACGTAGATCGAGGCGGTGTTGACCAGTTCCTGCTGCCCGCCGCCGACGGTGACGAGCGTGTCGGTCACGCCGGGCAACTGGCGCACGTCGCCCGCGATGCGCTCGACGAGCGTGGAGGTCGAGGCGAGCGTCGTGCCTTCGGGCGCGCGCACGCTGATCTCGAACTGCGCCTGGTCGTCCACAGGCAGGAAGTTCTTGCCGACGAGCATGAAGAGCGGCACGATGCTGATGATGACGACCGCGCACAGGCCCACCACGATCCAGCGGTGCGCCATTGCCCATTCGAGCAGCCACTTGTACGTGCGATCAATCGGGCGGTAGAAGCGTCCCTCCTTCGAGTTGTGCCCGTCCTCAACCGGCCGCGGTCGGTGCGGCGAACCGGCCGGCGCATCCGACGTGTGCGGCTCTCCTGCGTGCGCCTGCGCGTCCTCGTTCAGCCACACGCCCGCCTGTTCGGGCACTGTGTCCAGCCGCTCCGCATCCGGCTCGTCCGCGACAACGCGCGACTCGTCGGCCAGACCGGCGGGCGCGTCGCCCTGCGACGGCTCGCTGCCGACCGCCGCGGACAGCTGGCGCTGCCTGCGCTTCAACAGCCGCGCGGCGAGCATCGGCGTGAGCGTGAACGAGACGAGCAGCGAGACGGCGATGGCGAACGAAGAGGTGAAGCCGAACGAGGACATGAAGCGCCCGACGATGCCCTGCATGAAGCCGACCGGCAGGAAGACCGCGAGCAAGCTAAGCGTCGTCGCCATCACGGCCAGCCCGATCTCTTTCGTGCCCTCAATCGCCGCCTGGAACGGCGGCACACCCTTCTCCTCGACGAAGCGGAAGATGTTTTCGAGCACCACGATGGCGTCGTCAATCACGATGCCGACCATCAGCGTCAGCGCGAGCATCGTGATCTGGTTCAGGGTGTAGCCCATCGCGGCCATCAGCCCGAACGTGGCGATGATAGAGGTCGGAATAGCAATCGCCGCGATGAGCGTCGAGCGGACGTTCCACAGGAACAGGAAGACGACGATGGCCGCGAGGATGCCGCCCTCGACCAGGTGACGCTCGATGGACTCGACCGCCGCTTTAATAAAGATGGACTGGTCGCCGACGATCTCCGTCTTCACGTTCGCCGGCAGCGTCGCCTGAATCTCCTTCAGCCGCTCCTTCACCGCGCCGGCCACCGCCACAGTGTTCTGCCCCGACTGCTTCGAGACCGTCAGCGTCACGGCCGGCGTGCCGTTCAAGGTGGCGGCCGTGCGCATCTCCTCCGTGCCGTCTTCGGCGTAGCCGATGTCGGACAGTTTCACGGGATAGTTGCCGCGCGACGTGATGGCGATGTTGTTGAAGTCGGCCGGGTTCTGGATGCGGCCGAGCGTGCGCACCGTCAACTCGCGCGTGCCTTCGTCCACGCGTCCGCCCGGCACTTCCATGTTCTGCTGCTTGACGGCCGCCACCGCTTCCGGCACGGTCACGTTGAAGGCGCGCATCTTGTCCGGGTCGAGATAAATCTCGATCTCGCGCGTCGCGCCGCCGAGTATCTCGACCTTGCCGACGCCGTTAATTGATTCGATGCGCTTCTTGATCTGCTTGTCCGCGATGTCCGTCACTTCGCGCAAGCTGCGCGGGCTGGAGACGGCGATGCGGACGACGGGCGCGGCGTCCGTGTCGAGCTTTTGCACGGTCGGCACTTCGGCCGTCTCCGGCAGATCGTTCGCGATCAGGTTGACCTTGTCGCGCACCTCCTGCGCCGCCACGTCCGCGTTCTTCTCAAGTAAAAATGTGATGAAGACCTGCGACACGCCCTCGACCGACGTGGAGCGCAGCTCGTCTATGCCGCTGATGGTGTTGACCGCCGACTCGACCTTGTCCGTGATCTCGGTCTCGACTTCTTGTGGCGACGCGCCGGGGTTGATGACCGTCACCGTGATCGTCGGCAGGTCGATCTTCGGGAACAGATCGACGCCCAGCGAGAAGAACGAGAAGATGCCGACGACCGTCAGCGACAGGATCAACATCGTCGCGAACACGGGCCGGCGGACGCAAATCTCAGCTAGTTTCTGCATGGCTCAAAGTCTCAGGTCTAATGTCCAAAGTCCAAAGTCCAATGTCGGTGTTTGACTTTGGACTTTAGACATTGGACTTTGGACTACTGCCTCACCATTACTCCGTCCTTCAACTGCTCGATGTTGCTGGTGGCGACGAGGTCGCCCGCGCCGACGCCGGTCTTGATCTCGACGAGGTCGCCTTCGGGTTGACCGAGTTGGACGACGCGCTCCTCGGCGCGGCCGTCTTTGACGACGAAGACGCGGCTCGTGTTCTCCTGCGTGCGGACGGCGCGCGCTGGCACGAGCACGGCCGGCTCGGACTTCGGCATCAGGATGCGGACGGAGGCGAACTGGCCCGGCTTCAGGAGGTTCTGCCCGTTATCAACTTCCGCCTCGACCGTGAGCGTGCGCGAGGCGGCGGTGACGTTGGGCGAGATGCGCGCGATGCGCCCGGCGAAGCTGCGGTCGGCGTAGGCGCTCGTGGAGACCGAGACGCTCTGGCCCGTCTGCACCGCCGAGATGAACTGTTCGGGAATGTCTATGCGCAGGCGCAGCGGGTTTGTGCGCACGATGGTCGCGATCTTCGAGGCGGTGGTGACGTACTCGCCCACGTCCGCCGGGCGGTCGGCGACGTAGCCGCCGATGGGCGCGTAGACGACCGCGTCGCGGATGGCCTTCTCGGCCTGCGCGACCTGCGCCCGCGCCGCGGCGGCCGAGGCGCGCGCCGTCTCGATGCCGGCGTAGTTCTGCCGCGCGGCGGCAAGCTGCGCCTCGTACTGCTGCTGCAACTGGTCGCGCTGCGCCCGCTGCTGATCGTAGGCCGAGCGCGACACGTCACCCGACTCCAAAAGCTGCGCGAAGCGGCGCAACTGTTTCTCGGCCAGATCGAGCGCGGCCTTGGTCGCGCCGACTTCGGCGACGCGGTTCGGGTCGAACGCCTGACCGGGGCGCAGGCCGATCTTCTCCTCCGCCTGCCGCACGGCCGACTGCGCCTGCGCGGCCTGCGCCTGTAACTGCGTGAGCCTGAGGCGCGCGTCCGCGTCGTCCAGACGGACGAGCACCGCGCCCTTCTGCACGAAGCTGCCCAGGTCAACGCCGACGGCCGTCACCTTGCCGGCGACCGTGGGCGCAACGTCCGTTTGCTCGTCGGCGCTGAGGCTGCCCGTCGCCTCGATGAAGCGCGGCAGGTCGCGCACGACGGCCGCGGCGGTCGTCACCTGCACGACTTCGGGCGTCGGCTGCGCGTTGGCGTTCTTCGCCTTCGCATCCCCGCGCGCGCCGCCGCACGCGCTCGATAGCGCGGCGACAGCACACAGAACGAAGGCGAGTGACAGGAGCGTTAATTTATTGCGGGAGATCATAAACAAAATCCGCTGTCTGGTATGAATGTTAATGCCCGGCTGTCGCCGCGCTGTTGCCGATTATTCCTTTTTGTTGGCTTTCTTCCTGCGCGCGGGCGGCGCGGCGGCGCGCTTGGGCTTGCCGTTCGGCGCGGCGACGACGCCGTTGAGCAGGATGTCTGTGAACGCGGCGGCGGCGCGCTCGTTCGGGATGTCGAGCACGGTGCGCCGTTTGTCCCAGAGCGTGTTGTTGAGCGAATGGTGGATGATCATGCCGAGGAAGGCGCGGACGATGATGGCCGGCTCGATCTGGCGCAGCGCACCGTCGCGCTGGCGCTCGCGTATGTAGCCGCCGAGCAGGTCGTACATCTGGCGCACGTTGCGGTCGAAGAACAGTTCGACAAGTTGGTGCTCTTCGAGCGCGGCGTGCGAGAGCAGGCGCATGAACTCCGTGTCCTGCTCGTGGTGCTGCATCATGGCGCGCGCGAGGCCCGAGAAGACGGCGCGGTCGTCCTTGCGCGCGATGGCCTGTGCGAGTATCTGGCACGGGTCGAGGCCGCCGGCGCACGCCTTGTGATCGAGGATGGCGCTGTAGAGTTCTTCCTTCGTAGCGAAGTGGCGGAAGACCATCGCTTCGGAGACGCCGGCCGCGGCGGCGATCTCTTTGGTCGTCGTGCCGCGAAAGCCGCGCTGCGAAAAGAGGCGCATCGCCACGCGCAGGATTTGCTGGCGGCGCTCCTCGCCCGCCATGCGCCCGCCGCTGCTTACGGTCGCCGCCGTTGTCGTTGTCAGATCGACTGCTCTGGTCAAAGTTGAAACCTCGCTCCGCTGAATCTGCGCCGGGTGAAAAAGTAAGTACTTACTTACCAGAAGCGGCCGGGGCTGTCAAGCGGGCGCGCTGGCCCGCGCCGCGCGGCGGTCGAGATCGCGTTTTTGCGCTGTACTGTTCCCGACCTTGCGCTATAATCGCCGTACCTTTTCACAACAAAGTGAAAGCGTTTGGTCGTCCCTCGCGGCGTGCCCGGTGAGCGCGCGGTTGTGGGCTTTGCCGTGTCCCGGCGAGCAGCCCACGGCGTCGGCACATCGTTTGCACCCTGACCTGCGGAAATCCATGTTTCGCGCGCGCGGCGCGCATCGGTTGGTAGTCCCCGCGCGTGCCGGACTCAAACAGCAGAGACTTTTCAACGCGAAGGAGAACAGGCGTATGTCACAGAACATCAACAACAATCCGACCAATCCGGGCACCGGCCTCGCCGGCACGGGCGCGACCGACGCGGGCACGACGCGCGACACCTCGCCGACGGGCGGCGGCACAGGCGTGGGCGGCGGGCTGCAAACTGCCGGCGGCGGCACGGCGGGCACGGGCACGGCCGCAGCGACCGCGCGCGAGGGCATCGCCGCGACGGCGCAGGAGTACGGACAGAAGATCGCCGACGCCGCGACGCAGGCGAAGGACTACGTGAGCGACAAGGTGTCGGTCGTCGGCGACAAGTTCAAGGACTTGCAGAACGTGGACTACAAGCAGGTGGCGGAAGACGCCAAGACCTACGCGCGCGAGAATCCGGGCCAAGCCCTCTTGATCTCGGCGGCGGCCGGCTTCCTGCTCGGGCTGCTGCTGCGCGGCTCGCGCCGGTAAGTCCGAAGTCTAACGTCTCAAGTCTAAAGTCGGAGATCGAATTTGGGCTTTAGACTTGAGACTTGGGACTTGAGGAAAGGAGTTGAGCGATGGCGGAACTTGAACGACGCGGCGCGGCCACAGCCCCGGCGCGCGCGGACGAAGTGCGGACGCCGGCTGTGGTCAACGACATAGACAACCTGCCCACGATGTTCGGCCGGCTGGGCGACGACGTGATGGCGATGCTCGACGCCAAGCTGGGTCTGATCAAGCTTGAGCTGAAAGAGGAGGCGGGCATCTACACGCGCACGGTGGCGCTCATCGCCGTCGGCGGCGTGCTCGCGGCCATCGGCTTCGCTTTTCTGAACGTCGCGGTCGCGTTCTTCATCTCCAAGCTCTTCGCCTCGTTCGGCGCGCCCATCAGTTACGCGCTCGGCTTTCTCATCACGGGCGCGCTCTATCTGATCGTGGGCGGCGGCATCATCCTGGCGATGAAGAGCCGGCTGGCGGCGCACAACCCCGCGCCGGCCCGCAGCCTTGAGGAACTCAGAAAGGACAAGCAATGGCTGAAGAACGATATTTAGCAACCGCGCGCGCCCCCGAAGCGCCCGCCGACGACACCGAGGCGACCAAAGAGGAGTTGCAGCGGCGCATGGAAGAGGCGCGCGAGTCAATCACGCAGACCGTGAGCGAGATTAAAGAGACGGTGACGAACCAGTATCAGACCGTGCGCGAGTCGATCTCGCAGACCCTCGACTGGCGCGAGCAGTACCGCCGCCGCCCCGTCGCCTTCGCCGCGGGCGCGGCGGGCGTCGGCGCGCTCGTGGGCTACGCCATCGGCGGCGTAGTCTTCGGCGACTCCGATCTGGTCGAGCGTTACTACGAGTCGGAAGGCGCGGACTACGACACGACCGACGCGGGCGGCGGCGTGACCGCGCAGTCGCTCGCCGGCAGCGCCCCGCGCGCGGCGGCTTATGCGCCGGCCGCGGCTTACCCGGCGGCCGAGTCCGCCCCCGCGCCGCGCCCGTCCTACAGCAGCGGCTACGAGGCGCAGGCGGAGACCAGCGAGCCGGACAAGCCCGGTCTGCTCGAACGCTTCAAAGAGACGCAGGCTTACGACCGCTTACAGCAGGAGTTGGGGAACATCGGCGGGCGCGTCGTGGACGAGTTGTCGAAGACGGCGCAGCAGGTCGTGCTGCCCGCGCTGCTCGGCAAACTGAAAGACCTGATCGGCATAGACCTGTCCACGCAGCGCGAGGTCGCGCAGCGCAGTCGGCTCGAACAGCAGGCGAGCACCGCGCAGAAGACCACTGGCACGACCGGCGCGACGCCGACGGGCGCGCAGCAGCAACCCGGCCCGACGGGCGGCTACGGCTCGGCGTAAGAACTCGCGCAACTGTCTGAAGCGCAGTTGCCGCGGCGCTTAAACGCCGGGACGATAGAACCCTGTCTTCAGCACTTGACGGGCGAGCGGCACGAGCGGCTCGCCCGTCTCCGTTTTGCCGAACTGTCAATGAGCGCGTTGACCACTGAGCCGACTCTACAGCCCGCCCGCGCCGACGGGGCGCGCGCGCCGGCCGCCGAGGTGGAGGTCATCCTCAACGCGGCGGCGGGCGTGGACGACAAGGAGGCGGCGCGGGCGCGGCTCGCGGAAGTCTTCGCATCGGCCGGCGTCGCGGCGCGCATCGTGCTCGCGCAGAGCGGCGCTGAGATCGAAGAGTTCGCGCGGCACGCGGCCCAAAGCACGGCGCGCATCGTCTGCGCGGGCGGTGGCGACGGCACGCTGAGCGCGGTCGCGGCCCCGCTTGTCGGCACGGACAAGGCGCTCGGCGTGCTGCCGCTCGGCACGCTCAACCACTTCGCCAAAGACCTGGGCATCCCGCTCGATTTGGACGGGGCGGCGCGGGCGATCATTGCCGGGCGCACGGCGCGCGTGGACGTGGGCGAGGTCAACGGGCGCGTCTTCCTGAACAATTCGAGCCTGGGGCTGTACCCGAGCATCGTGCGCCAGCGCGAGCGGCAGGAGCGGCAAGGCCACGCGCGCTGGCTCGCGTTCGCGTGGGCGCTCATCGTCGTCTTCAAACGCTTCCCGTTCCTGAACGTGCGCCTGAGTGCGGACGGGCGCGAGCTTTACCGGCGCACGCCGTTCGTCTTCGTCGGCAACAACGAGTACGAGATGGACAGCTTCAACGTCGGCGCGCGCGCCAGCCTCGACCGCGGCTTGCTGAGCCTGCACGTGACGCACAAGGCGGGCCGCCTGCGCCTCCTGGCGCTCGCGCTGCGCGCGCTGACGGGGCGGCTGCGCGCGGCCAAAGACTTCGACGCGCTCTGCGCCCGCGAGGTCTGGATCGAGACGCGCCGCGCGCGCCTGAACGTCGCTACCGACGGCGAAGTAACCGTCATGCGCGCGCCGCTCCACTACCGCGTGCGGCCGGGGGCGTTGACAGTTATCGTGCCCGAAAAAGCAGTGACGAGTGACAAGTGACGAGTGACAAGTTAACAACTTCTTACTCGTCACTTGTCACTGCTTTATTATGCGCACCCTTGTTCATCTCTCCGATCTACACTTCGGCCGGCTCGACGACCGAGTCATTGGGCCGCTGCTGGCGCGGGTCGGCGAACTCAAGCCGGACGCCGTGGCCGTGTCGGGCGATCTGACGCAGCGGGCGCGCACGGAGCAGTTCAAGGCGGCGCGGGAATTCTTGGACGCGCTGCCACGCGTGCCGCAGATCGTCGTGCCCGGCAACCACGACGTGCCGCTCTACAACGTCTTCGCGCGCTTCGCGCAGCCGCTCGATAAGTACCGTCAACACATCACGCGCGATCTCGAACCGTTCTACGCCGACGAGGAGATCGCGATCATGGGCGTCAACACGGCGCGCTCGCTCACGATCAAGTACGGGCGCGTGAACCGGCTTCAGATCGCGCGCATACGCGAACGCCTCTGCCCGTTCGGCGACGAGGTGACAAAGATCGTCGTGACGCACCACCCGTTCGACGTGCCGGCGGGCGCGGACGAGCGCGAGTTGGTCGGGCGCGCGGAGTTGGCGATGGAGACGCTTGCGGCGTGCGGCGCGGACGTGCTGCTCGCCGGCCACCTGCACGTCAGCCACACAGGCCACACGGCGAAGCGTTACCGCATCCGCGGCCACTCCGCCCTGGTCGTGCAGGCGGGCACGGCCACCTCCACGCGCGGGCGCGGCGAGGCGAACTCGTTCAACGTGCTGCGCATCAAGCACCCTTACATCAACGTGCAGCGGCAGGCGTGGCGGCCCGAGCGGCAGGAGTTCACGCCCGCGTCGAGCGAGCACTTCCGGCACGCGCCCGACGGCTGGGCGCGCCTCTCCGACGAGGCGGCGGCCGGCGTCGTCTACGAAGAGCAGAGCGACGCGATGCAGCCGCACGTTCCCCAATGAGGCGCACGCCGCCGCCTCGTCCCGCTTTACGTGGAACGTCACGCCCGCACGCGGTTTCTAACTCGCCAGGCTCGTTTGTTTGACACCCGCGCCGGCCGCACATAGACTGCGCGCGCAAGTCTCCCCCGCCCCGACCCGCAGCCCGAATTCGTAAGGAGTCCACAGACCATGACATCCACGCACCTCCTCCGGCCGCGTCGGCGCACGCGGCTCGTCGTCGCCGCGCTGCTGCTCTGCGCCATCGGCATCGCGCCGCAGCACGCCGCTCGCGCGCAGGACAAGACGGCTTATGACGCCGACCGCAAACGCGCCTTACAACTCTACGACGCCAACAACTTCGCCGAGGCAGAGCCGCTCTTGGAGAAGCTCGCCGCGGCCAACCCGAACGACGTGGTGGTGCTTGAGCGGCTGGGCTACGCGACGCTCGCCAACTCGACGCTCATCAAAGACCCGGCGGCGCGCGCGCAGGCGCGGCAGCGTGCGCGCGGCGCGTTGCTGCGCGCTAAGGAGTTGGGCGACGACAGCAACCTCTTGCAGTACGCGCTCGACGCGCTCGACGCGCCGGACGCCGCCGCAGTCCCCTTCTCCAGCCTACAGGAGGCGGACAAGGCCATGCGCGAGGGCGAACAGTTCTTCGCCGCCGGCCAACTCGATAAGGCTGTTGAAGCCTACCAGCGCGCGCTCAAACTCGATCCGCACCTCTACCACGCGGCCCTGTTTGTCGGCGACTCGTATTTCAAACAGCGGCAGTACGACAAGGCGGGCGAGTGGTTCGCGCGGGCCGTCGCCATCAACCCCGACCGCGAGACCGCCTACCGCTACTGGGGCGACGCGCTCGTCGCGCAGGACAAGCGTGAGGCGGCGCGCGACAAGTTCATCGAGGCCATCGTCGCCGAGCCGTACAACCGCAGCCCGCGCGCGGGGCTGGCGCAGTGGGGGCAGCGTTACGGGCGCGACCTACGTCACCCGCAACTCGAAATTCCGGTGGACGTGCAGATGGGGCCGGACGGCCGGACGACGATCAACCTGTCGCCGCAGGCGCTCGCGGGCGGCGCGGCCGGCGACGGCGGCAGCGCGTGGCTCGCCTACGGCACGACGCGCTCCGCCTGGGCGAAGGAGAAGTTCGCCCAAGCTTACCCGAACGAGCGCGCCTATCGGCACACGCTCGCGGAAGAGGTCGAGGCGCTCAGCGCCGTCGCCGACCTCGTGCGCGCGCAGATGAAGGAGAAGAAGATCAAACAACTCAACCCCTCGCTCGCCAACCTCCTGAAGCTCAGCGACGCCGGGCTGCTCGAAGCCTACGTCCTGTTCGCGCTCCCCGACCGCGGCATCGCGCAGGACTACGAGGCGTACCGCAAGGCGAACCGCGAAAAGCTGCGCCGCTACTGGCTGGAATTCGTCGTCGGCAACTGAGAGCGCGGCCCTGCTGCGACGCACGGGCCTACCGCCCGCGTCAACAGGCGACCCAGCCCGCGTTAGCGGGCGGCAGAATGTAGCCCTGGGAAGAAGTCGAATTATAAAAAAGGTAAGCCCCCGGAGGGGGCGACAGAATTTCCGCGTTGCGTTTCTGTCACCCCTCCGGAGGCTTCGTTCTTTCTATCTAACTTGCGCCCAGGGCTAACGCCCTGGGCTACATTCTATCGCCCCTTGCAGGGGCTTTAGCTCACCGTGCTATGCGCGAGCCGGCGCGCGTGGGCGGCGCGGGCCGGGGCGCGACCGGCACGGCCTCGCTCTGATAGTCGCACTCCTCGTTGGCGCACTTGTGCGTCGTGCCCTTCTTCGTTGTCTTCTCCAGCAGGAACGGCGCGCGGCACTGCGGGCAAGGCTCGGCCACGGGCTTGTCCCAGTAGACCACGTCGCACTGTGGGTATTCCGAGCAGCCGTAGAAGGCTTTGCCGCGCTTCGACTTCTTCACCACGATCTCGCCGCGACAGCCCGCGCGCACGCACGCTACGCCCGTCGTCTCGCGCTTGATGAATTTGCACGCCGGGTAGTTCGAGCACGAGACGAACTCGCCGAAGCGCCCCTGCCGTCTGACCAGTTGCGCGCCGTCCACCGGGCACGTCTCGTCGAGCGGGACGGGCGCGGCGGCGACGACACCGCTGCGGCTGATCTTGCGTATGTTGCGACACTCAGGGTAGCCCGTGCAGCCGAGGAACTGCCCGAACCGCCCACGCTTCAGCGCCATCGGCTTGCCGCACAACTCGCACGCCTCCGGTTCTTCCGCATCAGCGCCGCCGTCCGTCTTCGCCGCGGCCGTCTTCGCGCCGTCGCCGTCCGCCGCAGCAGCCGCGCCCTTCGGCGTCTTCGCAATCTCGCGCGTCGTGCGGCACTCAGGGTAGTTCGAGCAGGCGAGGAACTGGCCGAAGCGGCCGAACTTGATGACCATGCCTGAGCCGCAGTTCTCGCACACCTCGTCGGTCGGGATCGCCTGCTGCTTCGCCGCCTTCATCTGCTGCTCGGCGGTCTTCAGATCACGCGCGAACTTGCCATAGAACTCGTGCAGCGCCGCCGTCCACTTCAGCTTGCCCTCCTCGATCTCGTCCAACTCCTCTTCCATCCGCGCCGTGTACGACTCGTTGAAGAGATCGTCGAAGCTGGCGACGAGCAGATCGTTGACGGTCGTGCCGAGCGCGGTTGGGTGAAAACGCCCCTCGTGTTTCTCGACGTACTCGCGATCCAGGATCGTCGTCATGATCGCCGCGTAGGTCGAAGGCCGGCCGATGCCCTTCTCTTCGAGCGCCTTGACGAGCGTCGCCTCGGTGTAGCGCGGCGGCGGCTCGGTGAAGTGCTGCTCCGGCGTGATCGAGTTGGGCACGAGCGCGTCGCCCGCGCTGACGGCGGGCAGCCTCAGCGCCGCCTCCTCGTCCTCTTCCGATTTCTCGTCGCGCCCCTCTTCATAGACGCGCAGGAAGCCGTCGAACTTCAACACCGACCCGGTCGCGCGGAACAGGAAGCGCCCGGCTTCGATGTCAATCGTCGTCTGATCGAAGACGGCCGGCGTCATCTGCGACGCGACGAACCGCTGCCAGATCAGGCGGTAGAGTTTCAACTCGTCGCCGCCTAAGAAACGCGCGACCGCGTCGGGCGTGCGCGCCACGTCGGTCGGGCGGATCGCCTCGTGCGCGTCCTGCGCGTCCTTCTTCGAGCGGTAGTGGATCGCCTTCTCCGGCAGGTACTCAGCGCCGTACTGCGTGCCGACGAAGTCGCGCACCTCATGAAGCGCCGCCTCGGACACGCGCGTCGAGTCCGTGCGCATGTAGGTGATGAGGCCGACCGAGCCTTCCGCGCCCATCTCCACGCCCTCGTAGAGCCGTTGCGCGAGCATCATCGTCTTCTTCACCGCGAAGCCGAGTTTGCGCGCCGCCTCCTGTTGCAGCTTCGACGTGATGAAGGGCGGCACGGGGTTGCGCCTGCGCTCCTTCGTCGTCACGTCCGCGACCGTGAAGCGTTGCGCCTCCGCCTCGCGCACGATCTCGCGCGCCTGCGCTTCGTTGCCGATCAGGATTTCGTTCTTTTTAATGTCGTTGTCGAAGCCGCCGGTCTTGACCGTCTGCTCGCTAATGCGCAGGAGGCGCGCGTCGAACGCGGGCGGCGACTGCGCCGCGAGGTTCGCCGTCACCGTCCAGTACTCGGTCTTGCTGAACTGCTCGATCTCGCGCTCGCGCTCGACGACCATGCGCAGCGCGACCGACTGCACGCGCCCCGCGCTCAGCCGCCCGCCGACCGTGCGACACAAAAGCGGCGAGACCTTGTAGCCGACCAGCCGATCCAGCACGCGCCGCGCCTGCTGCGCGTCAACCAAGTGCTGATCGATCTCCTTCGGCTCTTGGAACGCTTCCTGCACCGCGCGCTTCGTGATCTCGTTGAACATCACGCGGAACGCAGGCTTCTTTGGCCGCTTCGGCACGATCTCTTCCGCCAGGTGCTGGCAGATGGCTTCGCCCTCGCGGTCGGGGTCGGCGGCCAGGTAGATGGCGTCCGCTTCGCGCGCGGCCTTCTTCAACTCGCCGACGATCTTCCGGTTGTTGCGCTTCTTCGTGTCGGGGATGACTTCATACGTCGGCTCGAAATCGTGTTCCAGATCGACACCGAGTCCCTTCGACGGCAAGTCCTTGATGTGGCCCAGAGAGGCCATTACGCGATAGTCCGCGCCCAGGTACTTGCCAATCGTCTTCGCCTTCGCGGGCGACTCGACCACCACTAAATTCTTACCCATTCACACTCCCTCTGCTTCAACACACGAGCGCGCAACCGACTTGCGCGCTCGTCCGTAAACGTCAAAAACTTTGCCGGTAATTCCCCTCTCCGGTTGCCCGTTTAGATGCGCCGTTTGCCCCATTGGCTGGCTCGCGTTTTCGGTCTATTTGCCTCATACATGCGTCACAATTTGCGCACGAAACACTTGCCCGGCAGTTGCCGGATCAACTCCCGCATTTCCAATCCTAACAGCGCGCCGGTCAACTCCGGCAGCGGCAGCTGACACCCTTCGGCGAGCGCGTCTATGTGCGCCGGCTCGTCCGCCGACAGCAGCCCGAACACGGCGCGCTCGTGCTCCGACAGATCGGCCGGCGCTGGCGCATCGAGCGCGGCCGGCGTCTCGCCCTTCTTCCGCTGCGGCTCAGGCGGCAGCAGTCGCGCGGCAACGTCCGGCGGCAGTTCCGCTGCCACGTCCTGCCACTGCTGCACCAGCTTCGCGCCGGCCGCTTTGATCAGATAGTTCGTGCCGAACGAGTTGCGCGAAGTGATGTTGCCCGGCACGGCGCAGACTTCGCGTCCCTGTTCGAGCGCGAGCCGCGCCGTGATCAGGCTACCACTGTTCTCCGCCGCTTCCACGAGCACCACGCCCAGACTTAGCCCGCTGATGATGCGGTTGCGATACGGAAAGTTCTCCGGGATCGGCGGCGTCGAGAGCGGAAACTGTGACACCAGCGCGCCGCCCTGCTCAAGAATCTCCGCCGCCAGCTTCCTGTGATCGCGCGGATAGACTTCGTCCACGCCCGTGCCTAAGACGGCGACCGTGCGCCCGCCCCCTTCGAGCGCGCCGCGATGCGCCGCCGCGTCTATGCCGCGCGCCAGGCCCGACACAATCGTCACGCCGCGACTAGCCAACTCGCGCGCCAGCAGGCTCGCCGTGTTCTGCCCGTAAGTCGAGCAGCGCCGCGAGCCGACGATGCCGACGCACGGCGCGTCGAGACACTGTTGCCACTCGCCTTTCACGTACAGCGTGATCGGCGGGTCGGCGATCTCGCGCAGCAGCGCCGGGTACGTGCCGTCGTCCAGGACGAGCACGTCCGCGCCCAACTCGCGCACGCGCGCAAGCTCCGCTTCGGCCGCCTCGTGCCGGTCGCGCAGCACGATTGATTCCAGCGTCTCGGGCCGCAAACGCAACTGCTCCAACTCCGCCCTGAGCGCCCCGAAGACCGCCTCCGCTGCCCCAAAGCGTTCCAGCAGCCGCGCCGCCACCCGCGGCCCCACGCCCGGCGTCATGTTGAGTGCGATCCAGTCGCGCATAAAAAACAGTGACGAGTGACGAGTGACAAGTGACGAGCAAAGGCAAGTTCTTAACTTGTCACTCGTCACCTGTCACTCGTCACTGTTCTTGTTGGCGGAGGCGTGTGGGAATCGAACCCACCCGAGCCTGTTCTCACAGGCTCACAGACGGTTTTGAAGACCGCGCCGCTCACCAGAACGGATGCGCCTCCCTTGCGTTCAGAGGCAGGTACGCTACGCGCCGCTGGGCCGGCGTGTCAAGCGACGCGTGCGGCGCGCGGGCCCGATGAAATTATTTGCCGTGGGCCGACATAAATATCGAGAGGCCGCGCGGGCCTTTGCGCCGGGCGGTGCGGGGCGCAAATAAATGTTGACAGCGTATACCAACAAGCTTACAGTCACGACCGACTCAGAGAGGCCGCTCGCCGGGCATTCCATGATTACCGCGTCTTCGGTTTATCGCTTCTCATTTATTCTCTAGCTCCGACGCCCCCTCTTTCGTCAACGGCTAAGTTGGAGCCTTCATTCGGCAGCCTCGCGACCTCACAGGAAACGCCATGCGCTCACAGAGGGCCTTCGCCACTTCCATCTTGCTCCTAGCGCCGCTGCTCCTCATCTACCTGCTGGCCGCGGTCGAAGTCGCGCGCGCGCAGGACACCGTGACGGGCGCGTTCGAGGGCACGGTCACGGACACGCAGACGGGCACGCCGCTCGCCGGGGCGACCGTCGAGATCACCAACCAGCAGACCGGGCTGACCGTCACCTTGCGGACAGACTCGCGCGGCGTCTTTTATCAAGGACTGCTCGCGCCCGCCATCTACCGCATACGCGTCTCGCTCACGGGCTACATCCCCCAAGAGGTCTTGCAGCGGCTCCAAATCACGCGGGCCGGCGAGGTCGTGCCCGTGCCCGTGGGGCTTGAGCCGGTCGGCCCCGGCGGCGCGACGACGAGTCCGATGCCCGCCGCCGCGGCGACGCCGCCGCCGGCCGCGACCGTCCTCGGCGTCGAGGAGACAGAGATTCGGGCGCAACTGACGGCGAAGGACGGCCGGCGCAGCGGCTCGTTCAGCGACGAAGAGGTGACGACGCTGCCGCTCGGTCTGCCGACGCTGCTGCGCTCGTTCGATCAGTTAGCGTTGCTGCTGCCCGGCGTCGCCCCGCCGCCGCAGACGCTTGGCTCTGTGGTCGGCCCCGGCGTCGGCGCGGGCGTCGGCAGTGCCGGGCAGTTCGCGGTCAACGGCTTGAGGTCGCGGGCCAACAACTTCACCGTGGACGGGTCGGACAACAACGACGAGGACATCGGTGTCCGCCGACAGGGCTTCGTCGCGCTCGTGCCGCAGCCGGTCGAATCAATTCAGGAGTATCAGGTCATCACGCTGCTCGCGCCCGCGCAGTTCGGCAGAAACATCGGCGCGCAGGTCAACGCCGTCTCCAAGTCCGGCGGCAACCAGACGCACGGCACGCTCTACGGCTTCTTCAACTCGTCGCAACTCAACGCCCGCAACGCGTTCGACACCGCGTTCGGCAACGCACGCACGCCCCTGCGCACGACCACCAATCAAGCCGTCCTGCTCGAAGGTCAACCCGTCTTCGTCCAGAACCAGAGCGGCGGCGAAGACTCTTATACCTTCGGGCAGGCCGGGTTCGTCCTCGGCGGCCCCTTGCGCCGCAACCGCGTCTTCTATTTCCTCTCGGCCGAAGGCGCGCGCACGCTCGCCAGTCAGGAAGCGAGCTTCGCCGTCCCGACCATCGAGCAGCGCGGCATCTTTCGCAGCGGCGCGACCGGCATCGTCCGCGACCCGTTCACCGGCGCGCTGCTCACGGACGACTTCACGGGCGACCCCACCGTCTCGATTCCCGCGAGCCGCTTCGGCTCGGCGCTCTTCAACCTCTTCCCCTTCCCCAACAACCCGCAAGGCGTCTACGGCGTGAACACTTTCACCCAACTCCTGCCGGCCGACGCGCAGGGCAAAATTCTGTCGGCCAAGATCGACGGCAACTTCCGCTACAAGGGCCGGCAGCAGACCGTCACCGAACGCTATAACTTTACGGACGACAACCGCATCATTCCGGTCACGGGCGGCGCACTCTTCTCCGCCCTGCGCCCGCGCGTGCGCACGCAGAACTCGTCCTTTTATCTGAACAGCGAGTTGAGCGCGCCGCAGTCTGCGCACTCGCTCTTTAATCAGGTGCGGCTCTCTTACGGGCGCACGCGCCTCGCGTTCGACGAGGTGCGCGACCCCTTTCTCGTGCCCAGCACGCGGCTGCCGAACGCGCCGTTCTTCCTGAACGCGCCGCTCGCGGTCAACGGAACCACGCCGCCCGCGCCCGGCCAACTCAACACCGGCCCCGTCACCTTCTTTCGCGACCCGTCCGTGCCCACGGTCGAAGACGACATCGGGCCGCTCGGCCAAGTCATCGTCGCCGGCTTCAGCCCCGTCGGCGTGGACGTGTTCAACTTCCCGCAGCGGCGCGTCAACAACACTTATCAGGTGGCCGACGAACTGACGTGGCGGCGCGGCCGCCACACCTTCGTCTTCGGCACGGACATGCGCCGCTCTGAGTTGAACTCCGAGTTACCGCGCAACGCCCGCCCGCTCGCCACCTTCAACGGCGGGCCGCGCCTGATCCTCATGGACGAGGGCCTGCCCACCGAGCACTTCCGCCCGCCCAACAGCGACGATCTCAACCCGCTCATCCGGCCCGAAGACCTCGCCGCGCTCGGCGCGGCCAGCAACTTCTACCTGACGCTGAACACCACGCCCAACGACCGCATCGGGCTGCGCTATTACCAACTCAACTTCTACGGGCAAGACGCGTGGCAGATTCGCCCGGCGCTCACACTCGCCTACGGGCTGCGCTACGAGTACAACACGCCCGTGCGCGAAGTGAACCGGGGCATTGAGCAGACGTTCAACTCGCCAGCGCTACAATTCGCGCCGGGCTTGCGGCAGTTCATCGAGGGGCGCACCTCGATCTACGACCCCGACCGCAACAACTTCGCGCCGCGCGTGAGTCTGGCCTACGCCTTCAACCCGTTCGGCGGCGAGCGCCGGACGGTCGTGCGCGGCGGCTACGGCGTCTTCTACGATCAAATCCTCGGCGCGGTCGCCAGCCAGTCGCGCAACGTCTTCCCGACCTTCATCCCGCTCAACTTCGGTGGCGGCGTGAACGCCGTCAACGAGGGGGCGTCCCCGCTGAGCTTCTTCAACCCGGCCACGGTCTTGATCTTCACCGCCGCCGACGCCCTCCCGCTCGTCAGCCCCGACACGAGCAACCGGCTCAACCCGCAGGTCACGCTGCCCCTCCTCTTCAACCTGATCAGCACCAGATTCCCCAACGCGCTCGGGGCTACGCTGCCCGCGCGCCGGCTCGCCACGCCCGCCGCCCAGCACTACACGCTGACCGTCGAACAGCAGCTCGGCGCGAACCTCACCGTCTCGGCCGCCTACGTCGGCACGCGCGGGCGCAACCTCCTGCGCTTCACGACGCCCAACCTCGGCCCCGGCGCAACCGTCGTGCCCGCCTCCTTCCACGTGCTTGAGCGCGACTTCCTGATCCCGGAAGCGAGCGGGCAGGTGCGCCCGCCCGTGCGCCCCGTCGCCAGTCTCGGCACGATCAACCGCTTCGAGACGACCGCCGCGTCGCGCTACGACGCCTTGCAGTTGCAGTTGCGCGGCCGCTTCCGGCGTGGGCTGCAATACCAGGCGAGCTACACGCTCTCGAAGGCGACCGACGACGTGTCCGACGTGTTCGATCTGGCCGGCGCACACGCGCTGCCCCAGAACAGCCTGACGCTCGCGGGCGAGCGCGGCCCCGCCAACTTCGACGCGCGCCATCGTGTGACCTACCAGTTCATCTACGATCTGCCGCAGCCCGAAGGCGGAGGCCGCGCGCGTCGCGCGCTGCTCGGCGGTTGGCAACTCGCCGGCACGGGTCGTTTCCAGACGGGCCAGCCCTTCACCGTCAACTCGATCTTCGACGTGAACCTCGACGGCAATCTGACCGACCGGCCGAACACGACGCAGGGTCTCGTCCAGACCGGCGACGGCCGCCAGCCTCTGCACCTGACCGCCGAGCCGACCAGCCTGCTCGCGCCCGTCGGACAGGACGGGCGCGTGGGGCGCAACACGTTCCGTGCCGGCTCCGTGCTCGAACTCGACCTCGCCGTCCTCAAGCGGTTTGCGCTCACGGGCCGGCAGGGCTTGACCATTCGGGCCGACATCTTTAACTTCATTGACCGAGCCAACTACGGCATCCCCGTCCGCTTCCTCGAAGCGCCCGGCTTCGGGCACGCGACTTCGACCGTCACGCCGGGCCGCCGCATCCAGTTCGCCCTGAAGTATTCGTTCTAGACGCAACCAAAGGAGAAGGAGGCGACCATATGCCGGGATCAATCAGCGGTCAGGTGACAGACGCGAACGGCGCTGGCCTCAACGACATCGCCGTGCAGGCCGTCAGCGGCCGGCCGATGCGCGCCAAGACCAACAGTCAGGGCAACTACGTGATCACCAATCTCAACGCCGGCACTTACGCCGTGTCCGTCGCGCCCACCGCAGGCGTATTCGCGCCGGCCACCTTAAGCGTCACGCTTAAGCAGTGGACAGCCGGGTTGAAGACGACCGACCGGCGGTAGCGTGTTCGTGGGTCGCGCCGGTAGCGCGTCCCGGCCGCCCGACTTGGCAGTGCGCGCCGCAACGGCCCGCCCGCGGCCGGGCTTAATGCAGCGCCCGTCATTTTTCTCTCAGCAAAACGCACCGAGCCTGGGCATCTTTACTTCGGCCTCCTCGCGTCGGCATCTTTCGCGTTGAACGATGCGTTCTAAACACGACCTAGCAAAGGAGAGAACATCATGCCCGCATCAATCAGCGGTCAAGTCACTTTGGCGAACGGCACAGGGCAGAGCGGCGTTACCGTGCAGGCGACTGGCGTCGGCAAACCGGTCACAGCCACGACGAACAGTCAGGGCAACTACGTGCTCACCAACCTCAGCGCGGGTACTTACAACGTGTCCGTCAAGGTCAAGCCCGGCGCAGGCACGTACACTCCACCCTTTAACGCCGTCGCCCTGGGGCAGAACAGTAACGCGACGTTCATAAACTTCTGCAAGATGGGGCCGCAAGGCGGCTCGTAGAAACGCACCGCGAAGAAAAATGCCGCCAAGTGAGCGGCGTTGAACCGTCGCCCGGCTGTGGCGCGGCAACGTGCCACAGCCGTCCTATCCTCGCCACAGGGCTGGTTCCTAACCAGTCAGACAAAAAAGAAGAGAATATTATGCCCGGATCAATCAGCGGTCAGGTGACAAAAATCGGAGGCGGCGGCAAAAACAACGCTACCGTGGTAGCCAACTCGGCGAGCGGTTCCACGGGCCGGGCCAAGACCAACAGCCAGGGCAACTACGTGATTACCAACCTGAGCGCCGGCAGCTACACCGTCAGCGTCCTCAACGACTTTTACAACCCGCCGACGGTGCCCGTTAACCTCTCGTCGAACCAGAACGTAATGAACATCAACTTCGCCCAGCAGGCAAAGCCCCGCGACCGCCCGCAGCCGGAGTAGACCGGCGGGCGGGCACTCCAACCAGCCCGCACGCTTGCCCCCAGCCAGCCCGCGCCCGTATAATCTATCCGAACGGACGTTCGAACGGGCTGACTTTTCGCCCACCGCCGCCCGGCTCGGCGAGAACATTTTTCGGGGTCAGGTGTGGATGATCAATTTTGCGACGACGCCGGCCGAATACCGGCACTGGAAGCTGACGATTGACGGGGCGGTCGCTACGCTCTCGATGGACGTGCAGGAGGACGCGACGCTCGGCGAGGGCTACAAGCTCAAGCTCAACTCCTACGATCTCGGCGTGGACATCGAGTTGGCGGACGCCGTGCAGCGCCTGCGCTTCGAGCACCCGGAGGTGCGCGTCGTCCGCATCAGGAGTCTGAAGCCGCGCATCTTCTGCGCGGGCGCGAACATCTACATGCTCGGCACGTCCGCCCACGCCTTCAAAGTTAACTTCTGCAAGTTCACCAACGAGACGCGCTGCGCCATTGAGGACGCCTCCGCGCATTCCGGGCAACGCTACGTCGCCGCCTTGAACGGCACGGCTTCGGGCGGCGGCTACGAGTTGGCCATCGCCTGCGACGAAATCTATCTCGTGGACGACGGCAACTCGGCCGTCTCGCTGCCCGAAGTGCCGCTGCTCGGCGTGCTGCCGGGCACGGGCGGCCTCACGCGCCTCGTGGACAAGCGCAAGGTGCGCCGCGACCGCGCCGACGTGTTCTCCACGCTCGCCGAAGGGCTGAAGGCCAAGCGCGCGCTGGAGTGGGGCTTGATTGACGGACATTTCCCGACCAGCAAGTTTGACGAGGGCGTCGCGGCGCGTGTGCGCGAGTTGGCGGCGGCCGACGGCGCGCAGCGGCCCGCGCGCGGCATCAAGCTCAACCCGCTTCAGGTCGAGACGACGGCGGACGGGCGCGAGTACAGGTACGTGAGCCTGAAGTTGCATCGGGCCGGGCGCTACGCCGATCTCACCGTGCGCGGGCCGGAGTCAGGTCTGCCGACCGCGCCCGAAGAGATTGAACGACTCGGCGACGCGTACTGGCCGCTGCAAGCTTATCGTGAACTCGACGACGCTCTGCTGCACCTGCGCATCAACGAGCTTGAGATCGGTCTCGTCTGCCTGCGCACGGCGGGCGAAATTGACGACGTGCTCGCCGTTGACCGCACGCTCGCCGCCCACCGCCACCACTGGCTCGTGCGCGAAATCATTCTGCACATGGCGCGCGTGCTGCGCCGGCTCGACCTGACCGCCAAGAGTTTCTTCGCGCTCGTCGAGCCGGGCAGTTGCTTCGCCGGCAACCTGCTCGAACTCGCGCTCGCCGCCGACCGCACCTACATGCTCGACAACCCGGACGAGCGAGTGGAGATTGCGACGAGCGAGTTGAACGCGGGCGCGCTGCCGATGAGCAACGGGCTGACGCGCTTGCAGTCGCGCTTTCTCGCCGAACCCGAACGCGCCGATGAAGTGCTCGCGCACGAAGGCCGCTTCGAGACGGAGGCGGCCGAAGCGGCCGGACTCGTCACCTTCGCGCCCGACGATCTGGACTGGGACGACGAGGTGCGCGTCGCCATCGAAGAGCGCACGTCGCTCTCGCCCGACGCGCTCACAGGGATGGAAGCGTCTCTGCGCTTCGCCGGCCCCGAAACGATGGACACGAAAATTTACGGCCGCCTGACCGCTTGGCAGAACTGGATTTTTCAGCGCCCCAACGCCGTCGGGCCGCAGGGCGCGCTCACGAACTACGGCAAGCCCACACAGCCGCAGTTTGATTATAAGAGAACATAAGGTGCTCCGCGATCCGCCGTCAGTCGCAAAGAACGGCGGCTGCTACCAAGAGACAAAGAGAATTACAATTTACGCAACGAAGCTTTTCGGCATTGGCAGATTGAACAGGAGAAGCCCATGAAGACAGCTCCGGAAGATGAAGTTGGCATCACTTCTAAATGGCTAATACTGACTTTTATTTTAATCGGCCTTGTTCTAATACTAGTCTCTTTTGCTATCCCCCACGAAGGCATCTGGAATTATTTAAGAGACATTTTTAGAGAACTTGGGGTCGTGGCCTCATCGGTTTTTACCGTGTCCTTGCTTTATGAGCGATTCATAGCCAGAAAGTATTTTGAACAGTTCCTCATCCTGCTCCGCGATTTGATAGAACAGGGTGAGAGCAACTCGGCCATCTGTGCCCACTTAGGAATCAACCGACTCTTCGCTACGCGAGATACTTTCGTCAGGGAATTTCCAATTACAGGTTTAGCCGCCAAGCTAGATGCCAGTTCAAACCTTCGCATCGTAGCCCAGACTCTTTATCTGCTCATGAGTAAGACTGGAGCAATTAAAACAGCCATTACGCAGGGGGCTAACATTGAATTTTGCATCTTTGATCCAGGTAGCTCGGTTGAAGAGGTTGCAAAGCATCAGGATTTATTAGTATCGGATATTCAGTCGGCGGTTTCTCTATTTAAGAGAGAAATTGGCGACTGGGTGGAAACGGTTAAGCCTCCGGGTCAGGTCGAGCTTAAATATCATCAAGTCCCAATCTTCGATAGTTTTCTATCCGTAGGGTCTCCCCATCAATCCTTAGTGATTTGGGATTGGGGCTTCGGGCGTGATGTTACAGATAAGCGGATTCTAGTGATAGACCCCGCAAAAACCCTTGGGAAAGATCTCATAAGGCGGTATAGCTATGTGTGGGATAATGCTAAAACGGTTTTTAAATATGATGGGCAGAATGTCTGCATTGATGAGCTATCACCCTTAGAGCGGTTGTCGGCGACCCCTCATTAAACCTGGAAGAACTATGAATTTATACGAACGCATTCCTAACAACGTGAATCTCTCCGAAGACAAGCGGCTGCAACGTGCGCTGGAGAAGTGGCTGCCGGACTATTTGAACTGGTGGCGCGAGATGGGGCCGGAGGGCTTTCAGGAGAAGGACGTTTACCTGCGCACCGCCATCGGCGTGGACGCGGACGGTTGGGCGCACTTCGATTTCATCAAGATGCCCGATTATCGCTGGGGCATCTTCCTGAAGCCGGCCGCGCCGGACGCGCGCATCGGCTTCGGCGACAACTACGGGCAGCCCGCCTATCAGGAAGTGCCCGGCGAGTTTCGCAACGCCCTGCGCCGCATCGTCGTCACGCAGGGCGACACCGAGCCGGCCTCGGTCGAGCAGCAGCGCCGGCTCGGCAAGACCTGCCCGTCGCTCTACGACCTGCGGAATCTCTTTCAGGTGAACGTCGAAGAGGGCCGCCACCTGTGGGCGATGGTCTACCTGCTGCACAAGTATTTCGGGCGCGACGGACGCGAGGAGGCCGACGCGATGCTCGAACGCCGCAGCGGCAACCCCGACAAGCCGCGCATCCTCGAAGCCTTCAACCAGCCCTGCGACGACTGGTTGAATTTCTACTGCTTCACGATGTTCACCGACCGCGACGGCAAGTATCAACTCGCGGCGCTCGCCGAGTCGGGCTTCGAGCCGCTCGCGCGCACCTGCCAGTTCATGCTCACCGAAGAGGCGCACCATCTCTTCGTCGGCGAGACGGGCGTGGGGCGCGTCGTCAAGCGCACGGCCGAACTGATGAAGCAGGGCGACGTGCGCCAGCTTGGCGGTATCCCGCTCGACATCATTCAACGTTACATCAACTTCTGGTTCTCTTACTCGCTCGATCTTTTCGGCGGCGAGATCAGCTCCAACTCGGCGGACTTCTTCGCCGCCGGTCTCAAAGGGCGCTTCAAGGAGCAGGCGCAGTACGACGAGCACCTTGTCCGCGACGACGTGTTCACGCTGACAGTTGTCGAAGACGGCAAGCTCGCGCCGCGCGAAGTGCCGATGCGCAACGCCCTGAACGAAGTCCTGCGCGGCGAGTACGTGCGCGACTGCGAGCGCGCCATGACGCGCTGGAACAAGTATCTCGCCGACGAGGGCCTCGGCGCACGCCTCCACCTGCCCTCGACGCGCTTCCACCGCCACGTCGGCGAGTACGCGGGGCACTACTTCGACGTGGAAGGCAACCTGATCACGAAGGACGAGTTCGCGCGCCGCAGAGACGAGTGGCTGCCGACCATTGCAGACCGCGAGTACGTCCGCAGCCTCATGCACCCCGTCACCGAACCCGGCAAGATCGCCAACTGGATCGCGCCGCCGACGGCCGGGATCAAAGGGCTGCCGTTCGAGTTCGAGTACGTGCGCTTGTAATTTATGGCGACCGAGATCACTGCCGACTTCACGCGCTACGATCAGAAGCTGGAGTTCATCCTGCGCACGGCGGCGCGCATCTTCGCGGAGAAGGGCTATCACTCGACCTCGATGCGCGACATCTCGCGCGCCACGAAGGTGAGCCTCGCGGGGCTTTATTACTACTGCAAGTCGAAGGACGAGTTGCTCTTTCTGATTCAGGACAACTGCTTCGGGCGCGTGCTCGAACGGTTGGAAGAGCGACTGAAGGAGACGGACGAGCCGGTCGCGCGGCTGCGCCTCGTCATCGAGAACCACCTGTCGTTCTTCGCCGCCAACATGGCCGAGATGAAGGTGCTCTCGCACGAGGCGGACTCGCTCGGCGGCGAGATGTACGCGCACGTCGCGGGGCAGAAGCAGCAGTATACCAAGCTCGTGCGCCGCATCCTGGCGGACGTGCAGGCGGCGCAAGCCCCGGCGCGGCCGAAGCTCGATCTGACGGTCGCCACCTACGCGCTCTTCGGCATGATGAACTGGATTTACAACTGGTACGATCCGCGCGGCAAGCTCGCCGTGCATGATCTGGTGGACAACGTCGCGCGTCTCTTCCTCGGCGGCTTTCTCGCGGGCACGGCCGGCGGCGAGACCCAACTCGCGCCCGCGCGCGGCAAGGTCGAACGACTCAGCGTCTGGCGCGCGCCGTAACGCGGACGGCGTCGTGTGCGTTGACTTACGGCGCGGGTAAATAGTGAACCACGAAATCACACGAAACAACACGAACCGGCATTCAAGCTCTTTCGTGTTGTTTCGTGTGATTTCGTGGTTCGGATTGTCCGCTGATATATTCGTCGCATCATGAAACCTTACACCGCCGAGACCTACGGCGAGAGCGTCGCGGACGTTTACGACGACTGGTACGCAGCTTACGATGAGGCCATGATCCCCGTGCTGGCCGAACTCGCGCGCGGCGGGCGGGCGTTGGAGCTAGGCATCGGCACGGGGCGCGTCGCGCTGCCGCTGGCGGCCGAGGGCGTCGAGGTGCATGGCATAGACGCCTCGCCCGCGATGGTCGAGCGCCTGCGCGCCAAGCCGGGCGGCGAACGCGTGACCGTGACCGTCGGCGACTTCGCGGAGATAAACGTCGCGGGTGAATTCGATCTCGCCTACGTCGTCTTCAACACCTTCTTCGCGCTGCCCACGCAAGAGGCGCAGGTGCGCTGCTTCCGACAGGTCGCCGCGCGCCTCAAACCCGGCGGCTGCTTCCTGCTCGAAGTGTTCGTGCCCGACGTGACGCGCTTCGACCGCTACGGCACGACCAACAAGCCCACGCGCGTCACCGCCGACCGCGTCGAGTTGGACGTATCGCAGCACGATGCGAGCACGCAGCGCGTCGTCTCGCAGAAAGTGGTGCTGACCGACGGACAGATCAGGCTCTATCCCATAGAGATTCGCTACGCCTGGCCCGCAGAGCTTGATCTGATGGCGCAACTCGCGTGTCTCTCCCTGCGCGCGCGCTGGGGCGGCTGGCGGCGCGAGCCGTTCACGGCGCAGAGCGGCAAGCACGTCTCCGTCTATGAACGCGCCGTTTAGAGATGTAAGCTAACTATCCTTTGCGGCCCTACGGCGGCTCGCTTCGCGTTCTTTGCGGTTAAGAGTTTTTTACCGCAAAGAACGCAAAGAGGGCCGCCGTAGGGCCGCAGAGGGCAAGAGAGTGTCTGGCATTTCGGCACTTTTCACACAGGCTCTTAATGCCTTCGTGTCTTTGTGGTAAGTTTTAGCGCGCGACCAACACTCAACGGGGTGAACCACCGATGGCAGAAGCCGAAGCAAGAGCCGCCGACGCCCGCACGCTCGTGCAGTATCAGGCCGCGGACGGCGTCGCGTTGTTGACGCTCAACGACCCGCCCGCGAACACCTACAGTTACGAGATGATGCAGCAGCTCGACCGCGCCATCCTCGCGGCGCGTATGGACGAGGGCGTGTACGTCGTCGTCATCACGGGCGCGGGCGAGAAGTTCTTCTGCGCGGGCGCGGACATACAGATGCTGGCGAGCGTGACGCCCGAATTCAAATACTACTTCTGCCTCCACGCCAACGAGACGCTGGCCCGCCTGGAGCAGACGCCCAAGCTGGTCATCGCCGCCATCAACGGCCACTGCGTCGGCGGCGGCCTCGAAGTCGCCATGGCGGCCGACCTGCGCATCGCGCGTGCGGGCGCGGGCAAGATGGGGCTGCCCGAAGTCTCTCTCGGCGTGTTGCCCGGCACGGGCGGCACGCAGCGCCTCGTGCGCCTCGTCGGCAAGCCGCGCGCTATCGAGTTGATGACGACCGGCGAGCTGTTCGACTTCGAGCGCGGCCGCGAACTCGGTCTCGTCAACCACATCTACGCCGCCGACACCGCCGCGGACTTCCTCGCGCAGGTCATGACTTACGCGCGGCAGTTCACCACGCCCGGCAAGGCGGCGCGCGCCGTCGGGCGTATCAAGCGCAGCGTCCAGACCGGCGCGGAAATCCCCTTCGAGTCCGCGCTCGCTTTAGAGCGCGAACTGCAACAGCAACTCTTCCAGTCCGAAGACGCGCGCGAGGGCTTGGCCGCTTATGTCGAGAAGCGTAAGCCGCAATTCAGAGGAAAGTGAGCAGTGAGCAGTGAGCAGCTAAGACAACTGCTTTTCACTGCTCACTGCTCACTGCTCACTGCCATGGAACACATCCAGATCGTCGAAGACGCCGGCATCGTGACGATCACGCTGAACCGGCCGGAGAAGATGAACGCATTCGTCGGGCGGATGCGGCGTGATCTGGCCGAGGCGTTGGAGCACGCGGGCGGCGACATGAACGTGCGCGTCGTCGTGCTGAGCGGCGCGGGGCGCGCGTTCTGCGCGGGCGGCGACGTGGCGGTGATGGCCGAGTTGATGCAGCGCGGCGAGACGGAAGAGTTTGCGCGCATGCTCGGCGCGGGCCGCCGCGTGGTGCAGGCGATCCGGCAGATGACGAAGCCGGTCATCGCGGCCATCAACGGCGCGGCCACCGGCGCGGGCTTCAACCTCGCGCTCGCGTGCGACTTGAGAATCGCGGCCGAGTCGGCGCGCTTCAGCCAGTCGTTTGTCAGAGTCGGCCTGCACCCGGACTGGGGCGGCACGTACTTTCTGCCGCGCATCGTGCCTGCGAACATCGCCTGCGAGCTGTTCTTTCTGGGCGACGCGATTGACGCGCGGCGTGCATTTGAACTCGGTCTCGTCAACCGCGTCGTGCCGGACGAACAACTCGCGGCCGAGACGCAGAAGCTTGCCGAACGCCTGCGCGCCGCGCCGCCCGAGTCAATCGCCGCCGCCAAGCACGCGGTCTATCTCAGCCACCACGCCGAACTGGAAGAGATGCTGCAATACGAGACCGAAGCGCAACTACGCTGCTTCCAAACGCCCGAAGCGCGCGAAGGCGTCCGCGCGTTTTTGGAGAAACGGCCGCCGCGCTTTTAAGTCCAATGTCCGAATGTCTAAATCCGCTTCATGTTGGCATGGGCTTTAGACTTTGGACGTTGGACGTTGGACTTGAAACTTTGAACCTTGAACTATGCTTCTCGCGGACAAGAGCGCACTCATCACTGGCGGCGGGCGTGGCATCGGCCGCGCCGTCGCGCTGGCGTTCGCGCGTGAGGGCGCGCGCGTGGCGCTGCTGGCGCGCACGGAGAGCGAGGTCGCGCGGGTCGCCGAGGAGATTCAGCAGGCGCACGGCGTCGCCGCGACGTTCCGCGCGTGCGACGTGGCGGACGCGGGCGATGTGGCGCGCGCCTTCGCGGCCGTCGGCGAGACGTTCGGCGGCGGCGTTGACATCCTCGTTAATAACGCCGGCATCGCCGAGAGCGCGCCGTTTGTGAAGACGGACGACGAGTTGTGGCAGCGCCATCTCGCCGTCAACCTGTCGGGCACGTTCTACTGCACGCGGGCGGCGCTGCCGGCGATGCTCGCGCGCGGCTGGGGGCGCGTCATCAACGTCGCCTCCATCGCGGGCAAGACCGGCGCGCCCTACGTCGCCGCCTACGCGGCGTCGAAGCACGGCGTGCTGGGGCTGACGCGCTCGGTCGCGTTGGAAGTTGCGACCAAAGGCGTGACGGTCAACGCCATCTGCCCCGGCTACGTTGACACGGACATGACGACCCGCGCGCTCGAACGGATCGAGGCGACGACGGGCCGCTCCGCCGCCGATGCGCTCGCCGCCATCAAGCGCATGAGTCCGCAGCAGCGGCTCGTCACGCCCGAAGAGGTCGCGGCGGTCGCGCTCCTGCTCGCCTCCGACGAAGGTCGCGGCATCAACGGCCAGGCGATCAACGTTGACGGCGGCACGGTTTTGTATTGATTCATTGATTCATTTACTCGTTGAATCAATGAACAAATGAGTCAATGAGCCAATCATTTCAACTCATCAACCCTGAATCGCTCGGCCGCCCGCGCGGGTACGCGAACGGCGTGCTCGTGCCGGCGGGCGGGCGGCTGCTGTTCATCGCCGGGCAGATCGCCTGGGACGAGCGGCAGCGGATCGTCAGCGCGGATTTCGTCGAGCAGTTCGACCGCGCGCTGGCGAACGTCCTGGCGGTCGTCAGCGCGGCCGGCGGCACGCCCGCGCAGGTTGCGCGCCTCGTCATCTACGTGACGGACAAGCGTGCCTACCTTGCCCGCACGCGCGAGGTCGGCGAACGCTGGCGCGCGCGCATGGGGCAACACTACCCCGCGATGGCGCTCGTCGAGGTCAAGAGCCTGCTGGCCGACGACGCGCAGGTCGAGATCGAAGGCATCGCTGTAATACAGTGACGAGTGACGAGTGACGAGTGACAAGTTAAAATGCTTTTCGCTCGTCACTCGTCACTCGTCACTCGTCACTGTTTTTTATGATTTCCCCAAAGAGTTTTCTCTACGAAGTCCGCGACGGCGTGGCGACGATAACGCTGAACCGGCCCGAGCGGCTGAACGCGCTGACGTTCGAGGTCTACCGGGAGTTGACCGACGCGTTCGCGGCGCTGCGGGCGGAGCAGGCGGTGCGCGCGGTCGTCATCCGCGGCGCGGGGCGCGCGTTCTGTTCGGGCGGCGACGTGCGCGACATCATCGGCGACTTGCAGACCCTGGACATCGCCGGCCACCTTGAGTTCACGCGGCTGACCTGCGCGCTCATCCGCAACATGCGGGCGTTGCCGCAGCCGATCATCGCCTCGCTGAACGGCACGGTGGCGGGCGCGGGCGCGTGCATCGCGCTCGCCGCAGACCTGCGCGTGGCGAGCGACGCGGCGCGCATCGCGTTCCTGTTCGTCAAGGTCGGCCTCTCCGGCGCGGACATGGGCGCGTGCTTCCTGCTGCCGCGCTTCGTCGGTCTGGCGAAGGCGACCGAACTGCTCACGACCGGCGACTTCATCTCCGCGCAAGAGGCAGAGCGCATCGGCCTTTACAACCGCGTCGTGCTGACGGATGAGTTGGAAGCCGAGACGCGCGCGCTCGCCGAACGTCTCGCGCGCGGCCCCGCGTTCGCCCTCGCCATGACGAAAGAGATGCTGAACCGCGAGTTGGAAGTCGGCTTAGACACCGCGCTCGAATGGGAGGCGCAGGCGCAGGCGCTCTGCCTCCAACACCCCGACTTCCGCGCCGCCTACGAAGCGTTCAAGGAGAAGCGCGAACCTGATTTTGCATGACGGGTGACGGGTGACAGGATAAAACCTGTTCTCACCTGTCACCTGTCACCCGTCACCTGTCACGGCTTTTATGGATCAGTTCCCCACCGAGTCACCTTTCTTCACGGACGCCCAGCGGCGGCTGGCGGCGAGCGCGGCCAGTTTTGTGTGGCGCGAGATCGAGCCGCACGCGGCCGCGGCCGAAGAGGCGACGGACGAGGACTACCGCGCGCTGGTGGCGCTGCTGGCGGAGGCCGATCTGCTGCGCTACGCGGTGGCGCGGCCCGGCGCGCAGCTTGATCTGCGCGCGCTTTGTCTGGTGCGCGAGGAGTTGGCTTACTCGTCGGCGCTCGCCGATCTCGCGTTCGTGATGCAGGGCTTGGGGACTTACGCGCTGAGCCTCGCCGCGCAGGAGCACGTGCGCGAGTTCTGGCTGGAGCGCGCCGCGGCGGGCAAGGCCGTCGCCGCCTTCGCGCTGACCGAACCCGAAGCCGGCTCGGACGTGGCGGCCGTGGCGACGACGGCGCGGCGCGAGGGCGACGCTTACGTGCTCGACGGGCATAAGCGTTTCATCTCGAACGCTGGCGTCGCGGACTTCTACACGGTGTTTGCGCGCACGGGCACGCGCGCGGATGGGCGCGCAGAGATTTCCGCCTTCGTCGTCGGCGCGCGCATGCCCGGCTTCTCGGTGCGCGAGCGCACGCGCCTGTTGGCGGCGCACCCGCTTGGCGAGATCGAGTTCACATCCTTGCACGTGCCCGCCGACCACCTGCTCGGCGCGGAGGGCGACGGCTTCCGGCTCGCCATGCAGACGATGAACACGTTCCGCGCATCGGTCGGCGCGGCCGCCTGCGGCATGGCGCGGCGCGCGCTCGACGAGACGGTCGCCTACGTGCAGCGCCGCCGCCAGTTCGGTGCGCCGCTCGCCTCGTTCCAACTCACGCAGGCCCGGCTCGCCGACATGGCCACGGCGCTCGACGCCGCGCGCCTGATGGTCTATCGCGCTGCCTACCTGCACGACACCGGCGTCGCCGCCGAGGCCGCCGGCCAGACCGCCAGCCTCACGCGCGCCGTCAGCGAAGCCAAGCTTTTCGCCACCGAAGCCGCCTGGCGTATCATAGACGCCGCCGTCCAACTCCACGGCGGCACGGGTCTCCTGCACGGCCAGACGGTCGAACGCCTCTACCGCGACATCCGCGCCCTAAGAATTTATGAAGGCACGTCCGAGATTCAGAAGCTGGTGATTGCAAGAGAGCTTTTGAAAGAATGAGAGGACATGATGTGTAAGCTTATGCTGAGCGCGATTGCATGTCTGCTCTTCATGCCGCACTTCACTCAGGCTCAGGGCAAACAAAGGTCATCAGACTTGTCGCCAGTCACCTCTGTTGACCGCTTGTGCCCAACTATCGTCGTTGGCTGTCCAACTGAGCTAGTGCCGACGCTCAGCGCAGTTACGTTTACGGCTCAAATCAGCGGCGCAAGTCCCGATTCACAGATGACCTTTACCTGGTCAGTCTCCGGTGGAACAATTATCGGAGGACAAGGTACAAGGATCATTAAAGTTGATACGGACGGTTTAGGTGCTCAACAGCTCACGGCGACAATTGAGGTCGGTGGTCTGGATGCTGCTTGTACAAGAACGGCGTCATGCTCAAGGAGCATCGCAATCGCCGACATATTTCCTTTCGATGAATTCACATCGATAAGTTTGAATGACGAGAAGGCAAGACTTGATAATTTTGCCTTCTCATTACAGCAGATGAAGAATGGGGTGGGATATCTCGTCATTTACGGCGGCCGGCGTGCGTGGGCCGGTGAAGTGCAGCGGCGTGGGGAGCGAGCGAAGGATTACTTGATTAAAAGAAGGCAAATCGCCGCTAAACGCATCGTCATAATTAATGGTGGCTACCGCGAAGAAGCGACGACGGAACTGTGGATCATCCCAGAGGGCTTTGCACCGCCAACCGGCTCACCTACTGTCGCTCCTACAGAGGTTGTGATAATCAACCCTCATAAACGGCGACGCAAATTTTAAGTCATGAACATTAACGTCATCGGCGGCTACGCCAGATTGAACTTCGCGTTGCTGACAAGGAATCGGAGATGAAGCCTCTCTCGTCTGATACTACGCCCGAAGCGCAGCAGGTGATGTTCGAGTTGCTGCGCCGCGCGCCCGCGTGGAAGCGGCTGGCGCTGACGTGTGAACTGATCCGGGCGACGCGCGCACTGATGATTGCCGGCCTGCGCAGCCGCTTCCCCGAAGCGAGCGAGGAGGAGATACGACGCCGCTTCATCGCCCTCGTGCTGACGCGCGAAGAGGTCATCAACGCCTACGGCTTCGACCCGGTGGCGGAAGGATACTGAAGGGGCGTGCCGGCCGGATGCAAAGCCCGCTCGATGTTTTGTCGCAGGTGGTGCGCGCCCTCGACGCGACGGGCATCGCTTACGTCGTCGTTGGCTCATTCGCCAGCTCGCTCCACGGCGTCTATCGTGCCACCGCCGACATAGACATCGTGGCCGATATGAAGCCTGAGCACGTCGCCCCGCTGGTGTCTGTCTTACAAGCATCGTTTTATGTTGACGAGCAGGCGGTCGCCAGGGCTGTAGCGCGGCACGGTTCGTTCAACGCCATACACCTCGATTCGATCTTCAAGGTGGACATCTTCACCCCGCTGCCGGGCGGTTTCGGCCGGCAGCAGTTGGCACGGCGGCGGCGCGAACAGATAACGCCCGACGCGGCGCGCAGTATCTATGTCGCGACCGCGGAAGACACCATCCTGTCCAAGCTGCTCTGGTACGACGCGGGCGGGCGGGTGTCGCAGGCGCAGTGGGCGGACGTGTCGGGCATTGTCCGCGCGCAGGGCGCGAGGCTGGATGTCGAGTATCTGCGCGAATGGGCGGCGCGGTTTGGCGTGGGCGAATTGTTAGAGCAGGCCCTCGCGCCCGAAAGCTGAAACATGAGGATCAACGTCATCGGTGGCGGCCCTGCCGGGTTGTACTTCGCGCTGTTGATGAAGCGGCAGGACGCGGCACACGAGATCGTGGTGTGGGAGCGGAACGCGCCGGATGATACGTTCGGGTGGGGCGTGGTCTTTTCGGACAAGACCTTATCGTACCTGCGCGACGCGGACGAGCCGAGTTGGCGTGCGATCACGCGCGAGTTTGCGACGTGGGACAATGTGGACGTAGTACACAAGGGCGAACGCATTACGATCCGCGGCAACAGGTTCTCAGGCATTGCGCGCATCAGGCTGCTGAACATCTTGCAGGCGCGCTGCGCGGAGTTGGGCGTTGACTTGCGCTTCCGCGCGAACGTGGCCGAGCCGGAGTGGCTGGCGGACTGCGCTCTGCTCGTCGGGGCGGACGGCGTGAACAGCGAGGTGCGTGCGCGCTACGCGGAACACTTTCAGCCGGAGTTGAGCGTGCGGCACAACCGTTACATCTGGTACGGCACGCGCCAGTTGTTTCACGGGTTGACGCTGACGTTTCGCCAGAACGATGCCGGCGTCTTCGCCGCGCACTCGTATAAGTTCGACGCGACGACGAGCACCTTCATCGTCGAGTGCGACGAGGAGACCTGGGCGCGCGCGGGCTTCGTGGCGCAGACGGACGAGGAAACCAGGCGCTATCTTGCCGAAGTTTTCCGCGCAGACCTCGGCGGGCACGAGTTGCTGTCGAACAACTCGAAATGGCTCAACTTCCTGCTCGTCAAGAATCATCACTGGCATCACCGCAACGTCGTGCTCCTGGGCGACGCGCTGCACACGGCGCACTTCTCCATCGGGTCAGGCACGAAGCTCGCGCTCGAAGACGCCATCGCGCTGGCGCACTCATTCGCCGGGGGCGCGGACGTGGCCGCCGCGTTGCGGGAATTTGAGCGCGTACGCAAGCCTGTAATCGAGGAATACCAGCAGGCGGCTTACGAGAGCCTGCTGTGGTTCGAGCACGCGCGCGACTACGTGCATCTTGCCCCGCTGCCGTTCGCTTATTCGCTGATGACGCGCAGCAAGAAGATAGACTATGAGAATCTGAAGCGGCGCGACCCGGTGTTCATCGCGGCTTACGAGGCAGCGGTCGCACAGTCAGGAAGAGGAGTTTAACCGCAGAGGGCGCGGAGCGGGCCGCGAAGGACGCAAAGAATTTTCTCTGCGGCCCTCCGCGGCTCGCTTCGCGCTCTCTGCGGTTAAATCTTTTCCCCCGCGCGCCACTCCGGCGCAAGCAAACGCCGACGGCCATCTGTAGTGAGCGCCACGCCCGGCTCGTCCAGCCCCGTGCGATCCCAGAGCTTGCACGTCACCTGCTTGTGCGCCTGATCAAGCCCCTCGCAGTAGTTCGTGTAAGTGCAGCGCCGGACTTCGTCGCCTTTGCCCGACTTAACTTTCAGAAACCAGTCCGGGTCGGCGAGCGCCTGCCGCGCCATGCCGATGATGTCGGCGTCGCCGCGGCGCAGGATGCTTTCGGCCTGCTCGAAGGTGGCGATGCCGCCGGTGGCGACGACGGGCGTCGTGTGGCCGTCGGCATTGACCGCGCGTTTGATCGCGGCGACGAGCGGGACGCTGCGCCCGAAGGGGCCGCGCGCGTCCGAGAGCACGGTCGGCATGCACTCGTAGCCGCTCTCGCCGGTGTAAGGGTAAGCCGCCTGCCCGACCTTCGGCTGGCGTGCGTCCTCAAACTTCCCGCCCTTCGAGAGCGACAGGTAGTCGAAACCCGCGCGCGCAAACTCGCGCCCGAAGTAGATCGCGTCCTCGACGCGACTGCCGCCCGCGATCACTTCATCACTGAGAAAGCGCACGCCGACGACGTAATCGCGCCCGACGCGCTCCCGCACGGCGCGGTAAACTTCGAGCGGCAGGCGCACGCGGTGCTCACGCGCGCCGCCGTAGCCGTCCGCGCGCTCGTTTAAGGCGGAGAGGAACGAGGCCATCGTGTAGGCGTGCGCGTAGTGGAGTTCTACGCCGTCGAAGCCGGCGGCGCGCGCGCGGGCGGCGGCGGCGGCGAAGATGCCGGGCAGGACTTCGGGCAGTTCGCGTATGTGCGCGAGGTGCGTGTCCGTGACGCGCTCGCGGTAGCCCATGCGCAGCGACTCAAGCTCGCGCGCGTCGAGGACTTTTTCAAGCAACCCGTCCGGCGCGGCGGCGAGAAACGCGCGCACCTGTTCGTCAGCTTTCGTCAACCAGCTTTCGTCTTCCGTCGCCGCGGCGAGCGCGCGGCGGTGGCGCTCGTCAAGGGCGAGGAAGCGCGCGAAGAATTTCGCCTTTTCGGGCCGGCGCTTGATAGCGAGGAAGTCTATGATCTGAATGAAGAGGCGCGTCTCGCCGCCGCTCGCACGCCGCACGGTCTCGACCAAATCACGGAGGCCGGGAATAAATCGGTCGTGCCCGATGCGCAGGAGCGGCCCCGACGGGATGTCGCGCACGCCGGTCGCCTCGACGACGATTGCGCCCGGTCGCCCCGCGGCGAAGCGCCTGTACCAGTCCAGATTCTCGCGCGTGACGAAGCCGTCTTCGGTCGCGCGCCACGGCACCATCGCCGGCACCCACGTGCGCTGTCTGAGCGTGAGCGCGCCGAGCTTGATCGGTTGAAAGAGTAACGAGCGCGCGGCCTCCGCTTCGTCGGGCCAGCGCGTCGCGGGGATGTCGTAACGGATCGGGTTAGGCGGATGCCATGTCATGATTGCGCGATCAGGCGAGTCAGTGTAACAGCTTTCGCGCGCGGGGGCGGAGCGCAGGCGCGTGCGGGGCAGACGGTTGGGCGGTGAGGCAGTTCAGGCGCGAACGCCAACTCGCGCCGCCGTCGCTGCCGATCTGTTCGCGCAGATTCTCGCCGCACTCGAAGCCGATACGTTCATCATCAAACAGTAACTGCCGGCGAGTCTGCCGCCACGTGCCGTCCCGCCCCTGCTAGACGTGCGCGGCGCGGACGAAATATATTGTCTGCCACACACGGGAGGGACGGCGGTTGGCGGACGAACTACTAAAGTGGCGGGCGGAGTTTCCGATCCTCGAAAGAGCGGTCTATCTGATCTCGCACAGCCTCGGTGCGATGCCGCGCGCGACCTACGAGAGCCTGCACGAGTACGCCGACATGTGGGCGACGCGCGGCGTGCGCGCGTGGGCCGAGGGGTGGTGGGAGATGCCGCTGACGGTCGGCGACGAGGTGGCCCGGATCATCGGCGCGCCCGCGCAGACGGTCGCCATGCACCAGAACGTCTCGGTCTGCCAGTCGCTCATTCTGTCGTGTGTCGAGCCGCAGGGGCGGCGCAACAAGATCGTCTACAGCGAGCTTGAGTTCCCGTCCGTTATGTACGTCTACGAGGCGCACGCGCGCGACGGTCGTTATCGGATCGAGCGCGTGCCGTCGGACGACGGTATTACAGCGCCGTTGGACAAGATGCTCGCGGCGATTGACGAGGAGACGCTGCTCGTGCCGCTCTCGCACGTGCTCTTTAAGAGCGCGTACCTGCAAGACGCGCGTGCCATCACGGAGCGCGCGCACGAGGTTGGCGCGCTCGTCGTCCTGGACACTTACCAGTCCGCCGGCACAGTGCCCTTCTCCGTCACGGAGTTGGACGTTGACTTCTGCACGGGCGGCTCGGTCAAGTGGCTCTGCGGCGGCCCCGGCGCGGGCTATCTCTACGTGCACCCGCGCCTGCACGCGCGGCTCGAACCAAAAGTCACTGGCTGGATGGCGCACGAAGCGCCCTTCGCGTTCGCCGACTCGCTCGCCTACGCGCCCGGCATCGCGCGCTTCCTGCACGGCTCGCCCGCCATCCCCGCGCTCTACGCCGCGCGCTCAGGCTACCGCGTCGTCAACGAGATCGGCGTCGAACAGATTCGCGCCAAGAGCGTCCGGCAGACGAGCCGCCTGGTTGAACTGGCCGAAGAGGCCGGCTTTGACGTGACCAGCCCGCGCGACCCGGCGCGGCGCGGCGGCACGATCACCGTTAACGTCGAGCACGCGGGCGCGGTCACGCGCGAACTCGTCCGCCGCGAGATCATCTGCGACTACCGCCCCGGCGCAGGCGTGCGCCTCTCGCCCCACTTCTACACGAAGGATGAGGAGTTGGAACTCGCCGTCCGCGAGCTACGCAAGATCATGGACACGCGCGCCTATGCCACCGAAGCTGCGGGCGCAGCGTTTTAAGAAGGGATGAGGGATGAGGGATGAGGGATGAAGACCCGATGAAGCTTTTCCTCTTCATCCCTCATCCCTCATCCCTTATCTTTCAGGCGACCTGACGCAAATATCCGAAGTGGGTGGCGACCGGCAGCCACACTGCGACTTCGGCCAGCACCTGGGCCGTTTCTTTGTCGCTTGCACGGGCGGCACGCTGCACGGCGAGATAGAGGGATATGGGGCGCTCGCAAGCTTGCAGGAAGGCAAACTGCCAGGGCGTGATCTCGTCCATGTGGATGTGGTAGTTCGACCGGCCTATCGCGGCGAACGAGATTCGTGGCGGCGGCGGCTCAGGCCGCTCGCCGTGATCTAACCGCCTGAGAAAATCAACCAGCGGGAACTTCAACTCAAGCAGCCGCAAGCAGGGCGTCGCTTGAAGGCTCAACTCCTCGCTGAAAACCGCGAGGGGCGTAAGGGCTTCCGCTCTCACCGGGTCGTTTTCTGTGCCGGGCGCGCGCATGACTTTTGCCCGCGCCCGCTCAAGACGGGCCAGTTCGGGCGGCAGGTCTAGCATGGCGCGCAGCTGCTCGTCGAGCGAACTATCTTGAGGTTTCGTCTCTGCCAGGAATTGCGAGAAGTCGGCGCTCAGATCGTAGAGGCTGGGCGAAGTCGGCGGCTTGCTGATGAGGTACGCCCTGGCGAACGCGTCGAAGACGGCATCGCCGACGAAGCCACGCAGGGCCGGAAAATCCGCGCGCAGGCATTCGAGCAGCCGCAGCACGTAACCGCTGGTGTAAATGGCGAGGCGCTTGTGTGCGGAGAGGCCGCGCTTTTCCGCCACCACGTCCTCGACGCCCAGGCCGTGCTGCCGCGTGGCCGCCCGCAACTTGTCATCAAGATCGCCGCGCTCGGTGACGACGGTCTTCAGCCAATGCTGCAACAGGCTCAGGGGCGGATCAGTCATCGCTTAGAGCCAGTTGGAAGCCGACGGGATTAGAGACCACTTCGCCTGCGCCGGCCTGGCGCACCGGCGATTCTTCAATTCTTCCTCGCAGCGCCGCTTCCGCCTTGTGCAGTTCCGCCACCAGTTCGGGGAAGTCAGGAATCTTCGCGTCCCACTCCAAGAGGGTCGAGACGCCGCCCGTCAATTCCTGCGCCAGTTTATAGAGCCGCCACACGGGCGCGGGCACGGGTTGATCGTGCGTGTCAACCAGGTACTGCCCGCAGTCAGACGGCCCCGCGAGGTGGATTTGCACGATGCTGTCGTGGGGCAGGCTTCTGATGTAGTGCTCCGGGTCGAAGCCGTGGTTGTAGCTCGACACGTAGACGTTGTTCACATCCAGCAGCAGCCCGCAGCCGGTCTCGCGCGCCAACGCGGACAGAAAATCCCACTCGGTGATGGTTGACTCTTTAAACTCCAGATAGGTCGAAGGGTTTTCCAAGACCAGCGGTCGTCCCAGGAAGTCCTGCACCTGCCGGACGCGGGCTGCGACGTGCCGCAGGCTCTCCTCGGTCAGCGGCATGGGTAAAAGGTCGTGCGTGTTCACGTGTGCGACGCCCGTCCAGCACAGATGATCTGAAATCCACTTCGGCCGCACGAACTCGGCCAAAGCTCTCAGGCCGTTCAGGTAGTGCCAATCCAACGGGTCTGTGCTCCCGATGGACAGGGAGACTCCGTGCATTACGACGGGGCGGATGGCGGCCATGCGCTCCAACACGTGGCGCGCGTAGCCGAAATTATCCATGAAGTTCTCGCTGATGATCTCGAACCAATCCACCGGCGGGTCGTGCCGCATCAGGTAAGGAAAGTGCTGGTTGCGCAGACCAACCCCCAGGCCCAGGTCGGGGAGACCCAGGCGCGGGGGTTGGACGTGCCGCACTTCGGAAGGCTGAAGCTGAATCATGTGGAGGGCGGGAAGGCCAGGCGCAGGTCGCTGTCCACCTTGGGCTTCTCCGGCAGCGGGCTGACCTTGCGGTGCTTCAGCACCTCGATGTAGGCGTTCCAGGCCACGTCGTACACCTTGTCGCCCATGTTGTAGTTCATCTCGCCGAACTTTTCCGGCTCGGAGGTCTGGCCGACGAAGTCGCACAACTCCATCTTGCCGCTGTCCTGGCCGGGCTTCGGGAACGGGTAAAGCTGCGAGGCCGAGATCGGGATGGCGCAGCCGCCGAAGCCGCCGCAGGCGTTGTCGGAAGGCGCGCTGTAGATCGTGATCGTGCTCCGCAGCGGCGTCGCCGTGGGCTTGAGGTGCTCCAACAAGACCTTGTGCCCGCACAGGATGGTCTGCTGGCCCACGATCTGCACGAAGCCGCAGCCGCCCTCGGCCTTGCAGTCGTTCGAGCCGCGGCAGGAGTGGAAGACCGGCACGGGCGCGCAACTGTTACCCGGACTGTCGAGGTTCAGCGCCTGGCAGGCGTGGTAGAGCGTGCCCGGCGTCTTGTCCGCGATCCCTTGCGTGATGTCCGGGTACTTGCCGAAGACGGCCCAGCAGATGGAGACGCGGTCGCCAGAGCCGTACATGGACGGGTTGGGGAACGCGGTCGTTTCGTCAGTCCAGAAGCCGGACAGGACGCGCGTGATGCCCGCGATTGAGCCGGCGGCGACCTGGCTGAAGATGTTGTAATTGTCGGCGTTCGTATTCAGGTTGTTGAGCGCGGCGGCCACGTCTTCCGCGGGCGGCAGCGGCCACTTGTTCTGATCGTAGCCGGTCGTCTTCAGCATGTCGGGCGTCCACTTGTTCCCGCCCGCGTGCCACTGATCCCAGGTGACGACCTTGCCCGTCTTCAGCAAGTCGTTGATGGCCTGGAAGCGGTCGTGGTGATCGAGCGCGCCGTTCTGGCTGCGCGCGACCGTGTCGCCCGACGGGTTGGCGAGCACGCCCGTGTCGGTGTAGTTGGGGTAGTCGAAGTTCAGGGCCGCCTCGTCCGGCTGGAACTGCCCCTCGACAGGCGCGTACTGAAGCAAGCCGCGCATGCGCCTGATCCACTCGGCCACGCCCTGCCCTTCGCCCTGATCCGTGATGGCGTTGATCATGTTCAGGATGTTCTCCATCGCGTTGGGCACGTCTATTTCGCCGGACGCCATGGTGCGCATCTTGGGGTATTCGGGCTTGTGGTAGCTGTTGTTGGGGTTGAACAGGTCTCTTTCGAGCGTGCCCCGGTTGAAGACGTACTCGAACAGGCTCGTGCCATCAGTGTACTCGATCTCCATGTACTGCCAGAGACACTTGTACATCCAGCCGATGGTGCCGAACATCGGCAGGTTCACCTCCGTGTTGCCCGCCTGCCAGTTGGCGAACGGGACGGCGGGGAAGTAGTTGCCGATCTTGGCCGGGTCAATGATGCTCCGCGCGTCCTCCTCGTTCTCTTCAATCGCCAGGAAGAGGCGGTTCTGTTCAAGCGTCAGCGCGTCGAGCTTCACCTTGATGTCGTTGTAGCCGGCGATTGTGTCCTGGAAATCGAGGATGTGTGGGATGACGGTCGTGTTGTCGTAGCAGATCCAGCCGAAGTTTTGATCCTGCAACATGCTGCTGTTGTAGGTCGGCATGACGCCCAGCGCCTTGGCGACGTTGGAGGCCAGTTGCAGGTGCAGCATCTCGTCAATGAAGACGCTGAAGAAGTGGTTGAAGGCGAGCGCGTTGGTCGAGTTGCTGGGATCGCTCTGGGGATCGCGCGACGGGGCCGCGCCCGGCCACAGCCGCCCGCGATAAAAATCATTCCCCGCGCTCGTGATCTGGTGCATCCCCTGGATGGAGAACAGGGAGACCATGTAAAGCGGGATGGTGAACAGCTCCACGTTGATGGCGGCCTGCGCGATGGCCTGCAAGGCGGCCTTGTCCGCGTCTTTATTTTCGGGTGGGCGCTGTTTCAGTTCCGGACGCTGAAAAGTTTCCATAGTCGTCATTAGCCTCCGACTGGCGTGAGAACAAGATTGGTTTAGGTTGCTGTAGGCTCGTGAACTTCGGTGCAGCCCAGGTTCGCGGATGAGTAATTAAGTCGGGGCGGAATGATAGTGCCGCGACTTCTGAAAAGCAAGAATTTTGTCTCCGCGCGGCTGCGACTGAACACTATTGAAATTTCAGACGGCATTGCTGCCCGGCGGTTACAATTCCGGCGTAGAATGGCCGCGCGCTTGACGATGAGTCTGCTACCCGCTTCGATACCGCGCGCCACCGTCGCCGGGCAGTTCCGTGAGGAGCCGCTCGGCTTCCTGGCGCAGGCCCGCGCCGCCTGCGGCGACATCTTCGTGCTGCGCGACGGCGGCCCCGTCTTCTCACGCTCGGCCGATTGCTCAGGGGCGGTCGCCGTGTTCGGCGCGGCGCGGCAGCGCGCGGTGCTGACCGACATAGAGCTATTCGGCATGCCCGTCTCCGCCGCGCAGCACCTCGCGCTGCCGCGCAAACTGGTCAACCTCAACCGCGGCCTGCACAGCATGCGCGGCGAGCAACACGCCCGCCACCAACGCCTGCTCATGCGCGTCTTGAGCGAGCGCGGCATCGAAGCGCAGCACGGCGCGGTCAGCGCCGGCCTTGAGGCGTTCGCGCGCGGCTGGCGATACGGACAGAACATAGAGCTACTGGGCGAAATGCGGCGGCTGGCGTTGCAGGTGTCGGAGCGTCTGCTATTCGGCACACAGTACGCGGAGAGCGCCGAGTTGGCGCTCCTGTTGCAGACCTACTTCCAGTTGCGCCGCGAGGCGGCGTCGCCGCTCAACCCGGCGGGCGAAACGCTGCGCGCAGAACTCGTCGCGCTCGGCACTGCGCTGGACGAAGCCCTGCGCCGGCACGTCCGCTGGAGTCGCCGCCAGCCCGCCGACTCTTCGGCCGGCATACTCACCACGCTCGCCGGCCTCGCATTCGACTCCGGCGGGCGGCCTGCCGCGGACGAGTTGGTCGCGCACGGCAACGTGCTGTTCATGTCGAGCAACGAGCCGGTCGCCGTCTCGTTGACGTGGATACTGCTGATCCTTTCGCAGTTGCCGAACCTGCGCCGCGCGCTGCGCCGCGAACTCGCACAATCAGCGCCCGCAGACGCCGCGCCGTCTGCGGCCCGACTCGCGCGGCTAACCCTGCTCGACGCCGTCGTCAACGAAAGCCTGCGCCTCCTCACCCCCAACGCGCTGATGGCGCGCGTGACGACGCGCCCCGCGACGCTCGACGGCGTGCGCCTGCCGGAACGCTGTGAAGTTGTCCTGTGCCCGTTCCTCGCCCACAGAGACGCCGAGAGATTCCCGCGGCCGAGCGAGTTTCTGCCGTCGCGCTGGCACGGCGCGCGGCCGTCGCCGTTTGAATACTTCCCGTTCGGCGCGGGCGGCCACGCCTGCGTGGGGCGTCAACTCGGCATCTACCTGATCAAGGCGGCGCTGGCCGTGCTCATACCGCGCTACGAACTCGTGCTCGCCGCAGACCAGGAGATTGACTGGCGCATACACATCATGCTCATGCCGCGAAACGAGCCGTTGATGAGCGTCCGCGCGCCGGGTGCATCGGCGATCAGTGGCGGGCGGCTGCGCGGGCCGGTCGGCGAGCTAATCAAGTTGGACGCGTGCGAGTCCTAAGAGACTGTTTGAGAAGTGTGCCCGCGTTGGCTGCTCGCTCCTCCTTTGCGTACCTTTGCGGCCCTCTCGGCGTCCTTGGCGGTTAAAGTTTTCTGCTTAACCGCAAAGGGCGCGAAGCGAGCCGCAAAGGTACGCAGAGGAGGTGAGACTTTTCAAACAGCCTCTAAGAAATGAAAGTCTTGACATTCACCTGCATGTAATGTCCAATACGCGCGGTGTTCTTACGAAATCGGGAGGGTCTCACGGGCGCGTGCGGACGCGCGCCACTGCTCGGTTACTTGAAGGAGGACACATGCCAACTGCCAAGAAGCCCTCAGCGAAGAAAGCCTCAGCCAAGAAAGCCACGGCGAAGAAAGCCGCCGCTAAGAAGTCTTCCGCCGTCACCCTCGAAGGCGGCCCGGCGAAACTCAGGATCAACTTCCGCCTCGACGAGAAGAAGATGGCGGACATCAAACGTTGCCTCGCTAAAGGTAAACTGAGCGTCACGCTCACCCGCGTAGACCTCGCCGCCGGTCGTGCCGGCGACCCCTGGCTCTACGACTAACCCGGCTAGAGCATTTTCCATCCGCCGCGCCCGGCCCGTCGCGTGCTCTCTTCCGCGCGGGTCGGGGCGCTGACCGCGCGGCATCTCTCCGGCCTCCGCGCCGCCGCGGGGGCGGCGAGCAGTCTTATCGTCTGGACGGGTTCGGCGTGAAATATCTCGACACTCCCACCGGCACGACCTCCGTCGGGCTTGCCTACGGCCCGAACGTCCTCGAATTCATCAACGCGCATCCGGGGCTGGTGGACTACGTCGAAATGCCCTTCGAGCAACTGCGCCACGCCCCGCAACTCAGTTCGATTCAAGACCGCATCCCCATCGTCCTGCACTGCGCCAGCATGTCGGTCGCGGGCTTCGTGCCGCCCGCAGACGACACGCTGGCCGCGATTGGTCTTGAGGCGGAGCGCACGCGGACGCCCTGGATCGGCGAGCACCTGGCCTTCGTCACCGCCGAAGGCTTGGACGCGGACGCGGACGCCGCGCAGCCGCCGACCGCGCTGACCTACACCATCTGCCCGCAGTTGAGCGAGGAGACGGTTGCACGCGTCGCGGACAATCTGGCCTCGCTGCGGCCGCGCTTCGGCGTGCCGCTGATTCTGGAAAACTCGCCGCAGTATTTCGCCGTTCCCGGCAGCACGATGCCGATGGTGGACTTCATCGGCGCGGTGTCGGCGCGCTGTGATGTCGATCTGCTGCTCGACCTGAGCCACTTCCTGATCACGATGCTCAACACCGGCGGCGACGCGGCCCGTGAGATAGACCGCCTGCCGCTCGAACGCGTCGTCGAGATTCACATCTCCGGGCTGAACGTCCAATCAGGCGTGGTGTGGGACGACCACGCGACGCCCGCGCCCGCGCCCGTCTTCGGGCTGTTGGAGCGCGTCATGCGGCGCGCCCGCCCGCGCGCCGTGACGCTGGAATACAACTGGGCACCGAGTTTTCCGCAGGCGATCTTGCGCTCGCACCTTGAACGCGTGCGCCAGGCGGTGGGGCGCGTATGAAGGCCAGTCGGGTGCACGCGGTCATCGCCGCCGGGCTTGATAATCCGCAACTGCTCGCGCACTGGCGGCAAGAACCCGACCTGCTACGCGGCTGTGGCGTCGAGCCTGCTGCGGTTGATCTCGACGCCCTGTGGAAGTTCGCCGGCCTCGCCGTCAAGGTGCGACACAACGGCCTGCGCGCGCACCTGCCGCTGACCTTTCGCCTGCTCAACGTGGCCGGTCTTGAGATCGAAGTCTTCGCCTCCTACGCTTCCTTCCGCGCGGCCGAAGGCGGGCGCTACGCCGACACCTCCGAGGCGCGGGCGCAAGACCTTTTGACTTTCCTGGCAGGCTGGCTCGACTCCGACAGACGCGAGCACGCGCTGCTCTGGGACGTGATCCGTTACGAGTTGGCGCTGGCGCAACTCGCCGGGCCGGTCGCCTCCGACGCACACGTTGACGAGTCCAGCGTCACGCATACTCCGCGCGCCAAGAGCGTGCCGCGCGTGTGTGGTCGCGTCGTGCTGCACGAGATGCGTTGTGATCCGCGCGTGGTCGGCGCGGTGCTCTATGAAAAGTCGCCGCGGCTCGACGAGGTACAGTTGGGTACGTGCCACTTCTGTTACTGGCGCAGGGGCGCGGCCGCAGAAGTAAACATCCTTCAGTTGGACGAGTTGGGCTTTTACCTGCTCACGCTCGCCGACGGGCGGCGCACGGCCGCCGAGCTAAGCCGTTTGACCGGCGGCGGCAGCAGACCGGCGAAAGGATTTCTGCAAGCCCTGGGTGAGTTGGCGGCGCTCGGCATCCTCACCTTCGACACAACTGCGGGGCAAGCTCTATGAAAGTGTTGTTAGTTGACAACCTCGTCATGCCGGAGGAAGGCTCGCTCGACCTGCTCGACGTTCACCCTCACCTCGGCTTGCTCTCGCTCGCCGCCGTCGCCGAGGCGGACGGGCACGCCGTACAGATTTACGATCCCAAGCGGCTCATCAAATGGGGCACGCTGCCGTATGATGCGACGCTCTACGAACGTGCCGCGCACGACCTATTGGCCGCGCGCCCCGACGCGGTCGGCTTCACGGCGCTCGGGTGCAGCTTTCTGTTCGCGCTGAACGTCGCCGCCCTGCTCAAGCGGCGCGCGCCCGACTTGCCCGTCCTGCTCGGCGGCCCGCACGCCACGATGCTGCACCGGCAGATACTCGAACGCTTCACACAGTTCGACATCGTCGTGCGGCACGAGGCGGACGAGATATTCCCCGCCGTCCTCGCCAATCTCGAACGCCGCAGCTTCGTGGAGATTCCGGGCCTCAGTTGGCGCGGCGCACGCGCGCAAGGGCTTCATTTCAACGAGGGCAAGCCGATTGTCCACGACCTCGACCGCCTCCCCATCACCAGCTACGACCACTACCCGGTCGCAGACCTAGGACTTGATCTGCTGCGCATCGAAGCCGGCCGCGGCTGTCCGTTCATGTGCACGTTCTGCTCGACGGCGACCTTCTTCCAGCGCAGCTTCCGGCTAAAGTCTGCCGCCCGCCTCGTGTCGGAACTCGACCGCCTGCACGCGCGCTACGGCTTCTCCGACTTCAAACTCGACCACGATCTGTTCACCGTCAACCGCCGCAAGATACTTGAGTTCTGCGAGGCCGTCGCGGGGCGCGGCTATCGCTGGCGGGCGTCGGCGCGCGTTGACTGTGTGGACGCGGAACTCCTCAACAAGATGGCCGCGGCCGGCTGCGTCGGCCTCTACTTCGGCATCGAGACCGGCTCGGCGCGCATGCAGCAGATCGCCAAAAAGCGCCTCGACCTTGCGTTGGTCGAACCGACGCTCGCGGTGTGTGCAGAGCTTGGCATTGCGACGACCGCCTCTTTCATCACGGGCTACCCTGAAGAACTAGAAGCGGATCAGGCCGACACGCTCGACCTGTTGGGTCGCTGCTTCAGTCCGTCCTGCCTGACGCAGCTACACATGCTCGCGCCCGAACCCGGCACGCCGATGTTCGACGAGCACGGCGACAAGCTTGAGTACGACGGCTACGCCGGCCCCTACAACACGTTCCTCGTCGGGGAAGACGACGAACGGCTCGTGAACGAGCACCGCGACATCTTCTCGACCTACCATTACTACCCGGCGGCACTGCCCCGCGCGCATTACAAGTTCGCGGTGGAGGCGGTTGACGTGCTGCGGCGCGTCGGGCCGCTCATCCTGAAATATTTACTGCGAGCTTACGACGGACAACTCAGCAAGTTCGTCTTCGACCTGCGGCGGTGGGCCGACGCCGACGGCACGGACGGACGACCCCATGCCGACATGGTTGTGGCTTACGCGGGCAATAAGTTTGGGCCAGAGCACCATCTGACCTCGCTGCTCCGCTACGCACTATGCGCCGCCGACGCGGGCAGCGCGCAGCACACGCGCACAGAGCCGCCGCGTTCGCGCACGGAGTCGTCGCCGCCCGTCTTCGATCCGCATCAACTCTATGAACTTGGCGCGCACGTCCGCGTGCTGTCGGACATGCACGACTGCGAGCTTCTGCTTGAGCGGATCGGACGCGATGCGGATGGCGCACGCCTGCTCGCCGAAGCGGAGACCGGGGAACGAGGCGTCTACCTCATGAGCTTTGCCGGCGGGACGACGACGCGCTATCGCGTCGATCCCGGCGTGGAAGGGCTGCTCGGTCTCTTCGCGCAACCGCGTAGCTGTCAGGAGGCCGCTAGCATCGCGTGCGAGCTAAGCGGCGTGTCGGGCATAGACGCAGACTACTTCGCGCCGCTGGTCGAGGCCGGCGTACTCGTCGCGCACGCGCACGCTGCGACGGCGACGGTCGGCGCGGCGTCTCCTCGTCCCAGCGTCGGGCGTGCTGCGTGGAGTCCCCTTCCTTGAGGCGAAGAGAAGACATTGCCTTGTCTGCGGATACGGCAAAGATGCCTGACAGGTGGCGCGTCTTCGATCTGGTCGAAGCCTTCCAACTTGCTCAAGCCGTCGCCACGCTGCACAACCTGGAACTTTTCGCGGCGCTGAAGCAGCCGGCCACGGCCGACGAATTGGCCGCCCGGTACGCGCTCGACGCCGGGCTGCTGCGCGGCGTGTTGGAGTACGTGGCCGCGCGGACTGACCTGCTGCGCAAGTCGGGCGGGCGGTTCGTCGCGACGCGCAACTACGCGGGCGGGGCGCGCTTTCTGCTCGACCTGTACGTCGGCGCATACGGCGGCAACGCGGCGCGACTGGCCCGGCTGCTGCGCGATCCGTCGGCCGCGCCGGACGCGGTTGACCGCGTCAGCCATGCGCGCGCCTTCGCCGCGGTTGACGGCGCGGCGCTCGGCGTCCTGCCGGACATTATTCGCCAACTCGGCTTCAATCACCTGCTCGACCTCGGCTGCGGCAGCGGCGCGCTGTTGCTGGCGCTGGCCCGGCAAGACCCGAACTTCGTCGGCTGGGGGATCGATCTCAACCCCGCGATGTGTCGTGTCGCGCGTGCGAGGGTTCGCGCCGCAGGTCTGGGCTGGCGCGTGCGCGTGCTGTTGGGCGATGGCGAGCATCTGAGCGCCGCCCTGCCGCCAGAGGTGGCCGCCGAAGTCCGCGCCGTGACCGCGTGCCAGGTGGCGAATGAGATGTTTGCCGGCGGCCACGCGCGCGCCGTGCGCTGGTTGCGCGGCCTACGCAAGCTGCTCCCCGGCCGTCCGCTATTGATCGCCGACTACTACGGTCGCCTCGGCGGTAAGAAAAGCCGAGCGCACCGCGAGACCCTGCTGCACGACTACGCGCAGATCATCTCGGGCCAGGGCGTGCCGCCGGCCGGCGTCGCGGAGTGGCGCTCCATCTACGCGCGGGCGGGCTGCCGGCTCGTCCACGTCATCGAAGACACGACGACGACGCGCTTCATTCACATCCTGCGAACCTGAAGCCTGAAAGGAGCAACCTCATGGCGAGAAGAACCTTACCGACAAGGCTAGTCTCCGTCCTGCTGCTGACCTCGGTGATTTCGCCCGCCGCCGGCCGCAACGCCGCGCGCGCGTCTTACCGCAACCGCGCGGCCGGCGCGGCCGCGCGCGTCGCCAAGGGCGTCCATCCCGACTGCCAGGACAACCACGAGCCGCGCCTGTGCACGCGGGTGGTGGCGGAACTGCGGGCGGAGCTAGACCGCTTCAACGAAGCCTTCAGCGCGCCGGACGCCGCCCGCCTCGCGGCCTTCTACCACCCGAAGGCCATCCTCTACGACAACAGCATCGGGCGCTTCTTTCGCGGGCGCGACGAGATTCGCGACGACTACTTCGCCCCGTTAGTGACTCTCATCAGCAGCGCGACGGTTGATGCCTCGGCTTTCCACTATCAGGTGGTCAGTCCCGATCTGATCGTCCTGTACGGCTCGCCCACGGCCGTAGTGACGTTCAAAAACGGCGACACCGTCACGCTGCCGCCGAGGCCGCAAACCCTCACCTGGGTGAGGAGCACCGACGACGACCAGGCCAAGCCGTTCGTGATCATCAGCGATCAGGAGTGAGGCGCGCGGGAGATGGGCGCGCGCAGGGGCGCGGCCCCGCCCGTTGCAAAGCCGGCGCGGGGCGGGGCCGGCGGGTTAGTCGTCGGGGAGGAAGTACCAGATGTAGGGATTGCCGCCGAACTGGCTGTTCGTGCCCATGAACCACATCAGCCCGTTGAAGGTCGCGCTCGTGCCCGGTACGTTCAACGGATAGACGCCCGTCCACGGCGCTTGCTGGTCGAACTGCCCCCAGAGAGAGTACTGTGATCCGTTGATAGCCCACGCATCTCGAAACGGCGTGGCGTTGTCGTCCGTCCCGCCGCACAGCCAGAGCGCATCCCCGACCTGTTGGAACAGCGCGCCGGAGCGCGGCGGCCACGGCACGCTGGAGGTCGTCCACTTCGACCAGTGTACCCCGTCGTTCGTGTAATAGACTTCGTTGACGGGCGCGCTGATGTTGGCCTCCGTGTAGCCGCCGCAGAGCCATATCTGGTTGGTGGAGGACGACGGCAGGATGAAAGTGGTCGCGCTGAAATAGGCGCGGGGCGTCCAGCCGGGGCTGCTCGTCTCAAGCGTCCAGGTCTGGCCGTCCGGCGAACTCCACACGTCGTTCAAAAAGTTCCCGTTGTTGTCGTAGCCGCCGAAGACCCAAAGCTTGTTCTGGAAGACGACGCACCCGAAATTAGACCGCGGCGACCAAATCTTGCCGCCGGCCGGCGCGACCTGCGCCCAGTTCGCCCCGGTGTCGTCGGTCGTACACCACACGTCGTTCAGCATGCCCGACTGGCCGCCGCCCCAGAGCCGCCCGCCTATGATCCACATCTGCGGCCCTTTGCCGCCGTCGAAGACCACCGCCTCGCCCTGCGAGCGCTTGCGCCAAGGCTGTGCGACCTGCACCGCGGCCCAGTTCAGCCCGTCTATAGAAGACCAGGCTTGGGCGTCGTTAGTGTCGAGCATCCACAACTTCCCTCGGAAGACCAGCGCCGCCTCGACGCCGTCGTAATCGGGGTTCACGAGGGCCTGATAAAAGCCGGACGGCACCGCGATGACCGTGACCGCCTTGGTGGCGATGGGGGGCTGCGACTGCGCCGTCAACGTGTAGGTCGTCACGCCCGGCGGCGTCACCGACACATTATCGTTCGCCCCCACTTTGCCGACGCCCTGATCTATGGAAGTGAAGGCGGAAGAGATGGTCTGCCAACTGAGCGTCGTCGCCGAGCCGATCCTGACCGCGCCGGGCGAGGCCGTGAAGGAAGTGATCTGGGGCGGGTTGACGTACACGGTGACGGGGGCTTGCGCGCTGTTATTGTTCGCGTCCGACGCCGTCAGGACGTAGGTGGTCTCGCTCGTCGGCTGCACGGTGAACTGCCCCTGGCCGGAGGTGGCGTCGGCGGTCTGGCCCGTCGGCTCGATCTGGACTTTCGTCGCGGAGGCGGTCGTCCACTTGATGATCACGTCGGTCAGCGCGTCCACCGCGTCCGTGGGGCCGCTTGCGGAAATCTGCACGGACTCGACCGTCACCGGCACGTTCTGCTGCGCGCTGTAATTCTGTTTGCCGATAACCTCGGACACCTGTAGGTAGAAGGTGGTGTTCTGCTCCAACTGCAAGGCCGGCTGCCCCTGCGCCGGGTACTGCCCCTGGTTCGACAAGGCCGGCTGCCCCGCTGCCGGCACGTTCACCAGACCCGTCTGCGGCGTGTAGAACTCGATGGTGTAGGTCGCGCCCGCGGGGCCCGACCAGTTGAGCGTCGTCGCGCCGCCCGCGGGCACGACGGGCGGGTCGGCCCAGAAGGAGACTGTGCCCCAGCCGGCGGGGAACTTGGTGATGTAGAGATCGTCGGTGGGGCAGTCGGGCGGCTGGCAGTAGTTGCTGCCCTCCGTGACTTCGACGACGCACGTGCCGGGCTGGGTGTTGATCTGCACGCCGTTGAAGGTGAAGACGAGCGACTGCTGGCTGGCGACCGTGCCGTCGCCCGTCGGCTGGAAGGTGTATTGCACCGCGCCGGTCGGGTACTGCGTGTCGGCGAGTTTCCAGCCGGTCGGCGGGACAGGGCCGATACCCTTGTCGCTCGAAGCAAGTTGGGCCGCGCCATCGCCGAGGGGTAGCTGCACTAATATGCCTTGCAGCGTCACGCCAGCGGCGGTCGCGTTGGTGGCGACGAGGGTGAGCGTGGCTATGTCGGGACTGCCGGTCTGCGGGCTGGCCTGGAGCGGAAACGGGTCGGACGTTAGGGCGTAACGGAGGACTGTGGACATAAGCGTCTCGCTTTCGGGGTGTGTTCGGCTGTGTGTGGCGAATTTCGTGTGCGCCAAGGCCGCGCGCGGCGGCCGTGCGCCGTGAGTTGCGCCCGCTTGTTCCGGTTACGAGGGCCGCGGATTATAGCTTAGCGGCCGGAGCTTGCAACAGGGCGTGCTGCTTTGATCGTGGCACGCGCGGGCGATGAATAAGATTGTCTTGACCAAAACAAGACCTTAGCGTAAATTCTCGCCGTCTTTTTTTGCTGACGAACTGTGGGGCGGCCGACGACAGTCATTTCTGCTATTACATAGACAAGTCACGGGCCGGGCGTTTTGATGTCGCGTTTGACAGCGATGCGTTGATCCTTACGCACCACTTTACCTCTCAGGCAGACCGTTTAATCTCGCACTCAGCCTGGCCTGAATTCTTTCACCACCATCTTTCCATCACGGTTGGGCAAGGGGTTTGAGATTTGTGGCCGGACAGAGTCGCGCCCCGCTCGTTGGCGGAAGTCTCCCCGGCGCTGGGGCACGCCGGCCGCGTTGGCCTTCGCGTCCGCCGACTAAAAGGACAGCAGCGGCGCAAGCCGGCTTGCCACTTCAACGAGAGAAAATCATGCCGGTCTTAACACTTTCATGGCAACCCTACTACGAGGCGAACACGGAAAACTATACAGGCCAAACCCCGTGGATAAAGGTCGTCAGGTGGCGGCGGAACGACAACAATTCCCTTCTGCCGCTTAACGGCCTGGGCGTCTATGTCATCGAGGAACAAAGTACCGGCACGCCGCTCTACGCCGGCCAAGCCCAGAGCTTTCGCGACCGCTTCGACGGGCGCTCCAGCGCGCTCCGCGAGTTGGGCTTGACGGCCGTGCCGTTGGCTGATCGCATCGTGCGGGTCGCGACCCTGAACCCGCAGAATGAACTCGACCTGGCGGAGACGTGGTTAATCCGCTACCTGTACCTGCGCGACTTCGCCCTTAACAATCCTCGCCGGCTGCAAAATATAGACCGCACCGGCCCCATGTACGCGCCGCCCGACGGGCTGACTATTAACAACAACAACACGCCCCACTTTCTGAACGTCCAATACATTTATGGCGGGAACAATCCGATTACTTACCCGTGAACGGCAGCAGCCGCGTCCGCGCCGGGCGCGGCGCACATCGGCGCGGCGCGCGCAACTTGGGCGGCATTCGCGTTAGGAGCGGTTGATGATTAGCCAAGCAGACTTGGGGCCGGAGGTCGTCTCCATCGGCGTCTTGTTGGGGTTGTTGACGGAGAGCGGCGACAACGTCACCGTCAACCAGGAGTGGTTTAAGAACCCGCTCGCCGCCGACTCGCCTTCGCTCGACAACATCGGCCAGCGGCTCAACCAACTCGTCGCCTTCCTCACGGCGAGCCTAGGCCAGGGCGTGAAGAACTCGCCTCCCGTCTTCCCCGGCGCGCAGTGGTACGCGATCCCCAATCCGAGCACGGGCGCAAGCTCGCCCTTCTACGTCGTCGCGCCCACCCAAGAGGCCACCGAAGGAGAGCTGGGCTTCGGCGTCCTCTACGCGATGCAGTCCGGCAACCTCACCACCACGCTCTACGCCTACCTGCCGCTGTTCTACTACAACTCGACGGGGGCGACGCTTATCGTCGGCAGCACGACCTACCCGTGTCAGGTGGGCCTACGCGCCACCACGTCGGACAACTCGAAGTTCACGGCCGACGGCGTGACGTTCACGGCCATGGACGTGAGCGCCAACATCTTCTTAAACCCGTCGGCCTACGAGGGCAGCCCGCCCGCGCCCTTCTTCACGCTCGAATTTGAGAATCTGACGACCACGCCGAACACTTACCACGCCTTCAGCGATCTGCTCGACCCGAACGTGGACAATTGGATCGCCGCCGTCATCCTCACGGGCAGCACCTGGCTGGGCCTGTACATCGGCCAGTCCGCGATCACGGTCGGCGACGTGCTCGTCGCGGTCAACTTCCTGTCGCGCGACGACCAGGGCAACTACAGCCTCAACCTCAGCAGCCTGGAGGGGCTGAGCGTCACCGAGCTGGCCCTGAACTTCGTCTTCGGCATCCTCAACGTACTCTCGGACAGCGACACGCCGGTGGCGCTCATCGAGTTGCCCGGCGGCGGTCTCTACATCGTCAGCCAGCAGAACAGCGACGGGTCGAGCGACTACGGGCTGCGCCTCGCGGCCGACATCAAGCTGACCTCCGGCCAGAGCGCGGGCGGCGGGTCTGCGACGGCGATTGATCTGTCGCTCGGCACTTGGCTGACGGGCGAGGACGAGGGCAACAACTGGCTCGTGCGCAGTCTGGGCGGCGCGACGGGCGACGTGCCCGCCCCCGGCGTGTCGATCTTCGTCGTCCACCGCGACAATCAGGGCAACGTCAGTTTCGCGCCGGGCTTCTCGCTGACCAGCGTCGGTGTCAACATCGTGGGCGGCACGGGCACGCCGCTTATCAACCTCAACGGCTTCACGCTGCAAGGCGTCGAGTTGCGGACGTACCTGACTTCCGCGGGCTGGACGTTCGGGGCCGCCGCGCGCCTGGACGGACTCGGCTTCCCGCTGGGGCCGAACTTCGGCACGGTCGTCCAGAGCACAGACACCAACCCGGTCGCGCAGAGCCTGCTTCAGTCCGGGTCGAGCACGGGCACGGGCGGCGGCGACCAAGACCCGGTCAACCCGGCCTTCTCCGTGTCGGCCGCCTACGTCGAGCACGGCACGTTCGTCGTCCAACTCTACGACCAGAACGATCTGCCGGCCAGCCAGGTCATCATCCCCATCCAGCGCGCGTTGGGGCCCCTACAATGTCAGAGTCTCGGCATCGGTTGGGTGCAGGACACGGCGGACGAGTCGAACGACATGCTGTCGCTGCTATTCAACGGCAGCATCACGCTCGCGGGCCTCAGCGTCGATCTCGTCGGCCTGTCAATCGGCATCCCCGTCGTCGCGCCCGCCGACTTCTCCAAGTACGATCTCGACCTGAACGGCCTCGGCGTCACGCTCTCGGCGGGCGCGGTCGAGTTGAGCGCCGCGCTGGTCAAGCTGCCGCCCGCGCCGACCGCCAAGCCGCCGCGCAACTATACTGAGTACGACGGCGAGGCGCTGCTGAAGGCGGGCACGTTCGTTATCGCCGCGCTCGGCTCTTACGCCTACGTGCCCGCCGCGAACAACCAGCAGGGCTTCGCCTCGCTGTTCATCTTCGGCATCCTCGACGCCGACCTGGGCGGCCCCGAATTTTTCTTCGTCACGGGCCTGGCCGCCGGCTTCGGCTACAACCGGACGCTCATCCTGCCCGACCAGAACAGCGTGACGACGTTCCCGCTCGTCGCCGGGGCGAGCGATCCGACGAAGCTGGGCGCGCAGCAGAATCCAAACGGCACTTGGCAGATGCCCGACCCGGCGACGGCGCTGGCGAAGCTGGATCAGGCCGTGCCGCCGCAACGCGGCCAGTACTGGCTCGCGGCCGGCGTGCGCTTCACCTCGTTCGACCTGATCAACTCGACGGCGCTGCTGGTCGTCGAGTTCGGCAACGAGTTGGAGATCGCGCTCCTGGGTCTGTCGTGGATCAGCTTGCCGCCGCCGCCCGCGCCGGGGGCCGCAGCGCCCAACATTCAGTACGCGTATGCCGAGCTTGGCATCGAGATCAAACTGCTGCCCTCGGAGGGCGTCTTCAGCGCGACCGCTATTCTGACGCCCAACTCTTTCGTCATAGACCCGGCCTGCAAGCTGACCGGCGGGTTCGCCTTCTACGTCTGGTTCGGCTCGAACGAGCACGCCGGCCAGTTCGTGCTCACGCTCGGCGGCTACCATCCCGATTTCACGCCGCCCAGCTACTACCCGCAAGTGCCGCGGCTCGGCTTCAACTGGCCGATGCCGGGCGACGTGACCATCAGCGGCAACGCCTACTTCGCGCTCACGCCCTCGGCCGTGATGGCCGGCGCGGGCCTCCAGGTGCTCTACAGCAGCGGCAACCTGAAGGCTTGGTTCAAGGCGCAGATGGACGCGCTGATCGAGTGGGCCCCGTTCCACTACGAGCTAGACATCAGCGTCAGCCTCGGCGCGTCCTACCGCGCGAAGATACTGTTCGTCACCGTCACGCTGAAGGTCGAACTCGGCGCGAGCCTGACGCTCTGGGGCCCACCGATGGGCGGCAAGGTGCACATCAACTGGTACGTCATCTCGTTCACCGTCGGCTTCGGCGCGAGTCCGAGCGCCTCGCTGCCGCCGCTCGACTGGACGAACTGCGACGGCACGGGCTTCGCGCAGACGCTCCTCCCGCACCAGACGCAAAGCACGTCGCAAACCGCGACGCCGATGGCGATGATGGCCGGCGGCAGCGTCCAACCGAGCGGCATCTATACGATCACGATCAACAGCGGCCTGCTGAGCACGTTCACGCAGAACGGCACGACCATCTGGATCGTCCGCCCGAACAACTTCGTCTTCTCGGCCCAGACGACCATCCCCGCCACCGAGATCGACATCACGCCGACGCCGAACGAGCCGCCCGGCACGCAGACGACCTTCCTGGCGCAGAACGTCTCGCCCGTCGGCTCGGCCTACTATGTCTGCATCCGGCCGATGAAGGCGACGCTGTCGGCCTCCGTCCTGACCGTCGGCTTGCAGTCGGACGACGACAACAGCGTCTATGATCTGGCCGGCGATTTCGCTTTCGACTTCATTCTGGCTAGCGTGCCCGCCGCGAAGTGGGGCAAGCCAATTCCGGGCGGGCAAGACCCCGAAATGAACGAGCTGCTCGACGGGCGGCTGCTCGGCCTCGCCAACATCACGCCCAAAGCGCCGACCCTCACGCCCGCCGGGGCGGACGCACTCGACATTGACATTACGACGGCGTTCACCTACGACACGGTGGACGAAGACAACGCCGATCACCTGCCGCTGGTCGCCGGGCAGACCCCGACCACGCCTGTGCCGCAGGCGGACGCGCAAGTGCTTCAACTAATCCAGACGACCTTGATGGCCGCCGACGTGGTCGCCGCGCGCAACGACATCTACGCGGCGCTCGTTTCATACGGCGTGAACCCCGCCACGAACGGCACGCTGAACACGCTGGCGGGCGGCCCCGGCGCTTACCTGACCGGCGAGCCGCTGGTGACTGTCGTCCCAAGTCCGCCGACCAACGTTCCCGGCTAGTGCGAGCGCCTCGCGCCCGCGCGGCGGGAGAGTAGGAAGAGATGAGCAACGGTAGCCCCACAACGACGACCGACGTGCAGGTCAACTTCTACGACAACTACATGCCGTCGCTGCCGGCGGGGCAGTACACCGTCACCGTGTCCCAGTCTTTGACCGTGAACACGACGCAGACACGGCAGGACGGCGGCAACCCGAACGTCACCACGCCGCCGCAGCCGCCCGTCGCGCAGACGTTCATCGTGCGCGGCCCGCGCTTCATCCTCGACCCGGCGGACGTGCATCAGGTGTTCCCGCCGTCGAACGCCTCCGGCGTCTATGATCAATACCTGCCGATGATCGTCTTCGACAAGCGGGCGCTGCCGTGGGAACGCGTCCTGAACCTCAGCCAGCAGGAGAACCACAGCCCGCCGTCCGATCTGCTCGCGCCGCAGTTCTACCCGTGGGTCGCGCTGCTCCTCTTTGCCGACGGCGAACTGCTCGTGCCGCAGCCGCCGTCAGGCGACGCCCCGCCGCCGCCCCCGCCCAACAGCCAGCAGAACCCGAACGGCACGGCCTCGTTCGCGCTCAACTACGTCGTCAACGCCACCTTCAACGGCACGCCGACCGTGGGGCCGCCCAAGGGCACGCTCGGGCCGACGATCACGCTGGAAGCCGACGAAGACCCGACGCAGATTTTCTGCAACGTCATCGAGGTGGACGCCGCCACGTTCGTCGGGCTTGTGCCGACGCTCAACGACATGCGCTTCCTCGCGCACGTCCGGCAGGTCGGGACGGCCAACAAGCAGCCGCTCGACACGGTACACGACGGCTGGTTCTCGGCGCTCATCGCCAACCGCTTTGCCGTCCCGCCGCCCGTCGTCTCGCCCCCGGCGCAGGCAGCACCCTTGCGCAACATCGCGCACCTGGTCACGCTCGAAGGACTCGAACCTTACTTGGGCGTGGACACGCCCGTCACGCTTGAGGTCTTGCAGCAGGCCGGCTTTCAGAAGGTGCGGCTCATCTCGCTCTACAGTTGGACGTTCGACTGCCTGCCCGACCCGCAGCAGAACTTCAGCCAGTTGATGCTGAACCTGATCTCGCCCGCGAGCGAGCAGGGCACGAACCTGCTGCTCCGCTCGCCGCTGCCCGCGTGGGCGCAGATCGCCCCGCCCGCGCCGAGCGCGCTGGCGACCGCGTTCACGCAACTTCAGAACGGCTACGTCCCGCTCAGCTACGCCACGATCACCGGCGAGCAGACGTTCGCCTGGTATCGCGGCCCGCTCGCGCCCGTCGTGACCACGCGCTTCCTTGAGACGACCGCCCCGACGGCTGCGCCGAACCCGGACGCGCCGACGAACGCCACCGACGCAATGATCTACGACCCCGCCTCCGGGCTGTTTGATCAGTCCTACGCGACGGCCTTCCAGACGGGGCGCTCGCTCGGGCTCGCGAACCTGACCTTCGCCACCAACCTGCTGCAATGGCGGCGCGAGGCCCACGCCTTGGTAGATCTGCTCATGGAGTACATGCACTCGCCGCTCTTGTCCTCCGTCCTGCAATCCGACGGCATCCTCGACGCGAACGGCGAGCTGACGGCGACGGGCGTCAGCGACCTGGCCGCCCTGCTGCAAGCCGACATCGCCTCGGACGCCTTCATAGATTTTCTGGCGACCGACTTCTTCAACGACCTCGCCCAACAGATCGGGCAGGCGGGCGATTTCACGCCGCAGGATCAGGCGCAGCCGACAAATCCGCCGACGCCGCAGCCGACTGTGCCCGCAGACCTCAGCAACCTGATGCAGACGCCGGCCGTGGTCGCACTGCTTCAGCAGTTGAGCGGGCTGGAAGTGTCGTCGGGTAGTTCCCCGCCGCAGTTCGACGCTGCCATCATGCCCAAGCAGATCATCGAGTGGCTGGCGCAGACGGCGCTCCTCTACGGCGTGCCCTTCAACAACCTCGTGCCCGCCACGAGCATGCTGCCTGACGAGTCTATCCGCTTCTTCTACATTGACCAGAACTGGATCGACAGCCTGCTCGACGGCGCGCTGAGCGTCGGCATCCAGACGAGCCGCGATAGCCTGTTCCAGCAACTCATGCGCGACCCGCTCCACCGCGCGACGGACGCGGCGCTCGCCGAGGTGCGCGACAAACTGCTCGGCGTGCCGACGACGGGCGGGACAACGGCCGCCACCGCCACGCCGGCCGGCTTCATTCTGCGCTCGGCAGTTGTCTCAGGCTGGCCCGGTCTCGAAGTCCGCGCGTGGTCTGCCGCCGACAGCACAAACCCGATGAAGCCGCTGCGCCTCGACCGCGTCTCGCCGACCGTCATGATCGGCATCTTCCCGGACGTGCCGGTCAAGCTTGAGTTCAACGAGCCGTCGGAGGGGCTGGTCTTCGGGCAGGAGGATCAGGGCATCTCGATCCGTTACCTGCCGGGCACGAGCGGGGAGACGACGGCCAACATCGGCCAGGTCATCAACCTGCCGGTCGGCACGACCGCCGCCGCCCTCTCCGGCAGCGGCACGACGGCCGTGACGCTCGCAAGCCCCGGCGTGCCGCGCGCCGTCGCCGCCAACACCACGCTCGACATCATCAGCCCCGACGGCAACGCGACGGCCGCCGTCGTCACCTCCGCGGCCGTCAGCCAGGGCGCGACGCAGATCGCGATCCTGCCTTACGACTTCAACCAGCCCTTGCCCGCCGGCAGCACCGTGCAAGAACCGCTCTGGCTGACCCCGGCGCAGATTCAACAGACGCAGCGCACCTCCACGGCGAACCAACCGCCGCAGATGATCGCCGGCACGGGCGGGCTGGTCGCGGCGCTTCAGAACCTGTTCCCCGCGCCGCAGCCCACGCTGGGGCCCGCGGCCTTCGCCGTGCAGATGGTGCGCGTGCCTGAGCAGATGCTGTTCGAGCCTGAGAACGGAGTTAGCCAATGACGAACGCCGCGCCGCCGAGCGACGCTTCGAGCCTGCTCGTCCCCGTCACCCTCGACGCCTGGGTCGTTGACTCGCAGACCCAGCAACAGGTCTCGTGGTACTACGCGAACTTCAGCAACCTGACCTCGTTCCAGAGTCCGATCCCGCCGGCCTTCGACACCTCGAACGAGAACCGGCCGACCGTCGGCGTTCATTTGCACTGGGCGCTGCCCGACGCGCTCACGCACGGCGGCCAGGCCGACGCCGACGAGCAGATCGCCTTCCCGCTCGTGCCCAACCGCTGGCTCGTCGCGCGCTTCAACGTGCCCGTCGTCGGCACGACCAGCGCGGCCTTGAGCGGCAGCGGCGTCACGTCCTTCACGCTCCAGGCCGGCGCGGCCGAGCCGCTGGCCGCGGGCATGCCTTTGCAACTCGTCAGCCCCGACGGCACGGTCTCGGCCCTCGTCACCACCTCGGCCGCCGTCGCGCAGGGCGGGCAGCAGATCGAGATTCAGAGCTACGACTTCAGCGCCGCCAACATGCCCGCCGGCAGCACCGTGCGGCGCGTGCGCGCGAACGCCGAGTTGCCCGCGCCCAACGGCCCCTGGCAGTGCAAGCTGTGGGTCGTCGAGAGCGACTACCTCTTCACGGCGCAAACTTCGGACGGCGTGCTCGGCACGACCTCGGCCGCGCTTTCAGGTTCGGGCGTGACCTCGATCCCGCTTGCGGCCGGGGCGACCTTCGCCGTCGCCGCGGGCGTGCCGATGGAACTCGTCACGCCCGGCGGGCAGTACACGGCCAACGTCGTGCCCACAGCGGCCGTCCAACAGGGCGACACGCAGATCACCATCCAGCCGAGCACCTTCACGACCGCCTTCCCCGCCGGCAGCAACGTGCAGCTTCAGGGCAGCGCGTTCCTCGACCCGACGCAGCCGACCTACATGCAAGTGCCGGGGCAGATCGCGGCCGCGCAGAGCACGCCCGCGGGCAGCGTGACGACCATCGCGCTCCAAGCGCCGGGCGCGACCGTCGCCATTCCCGCCGGCACGACCCTGCGCCTGCTCACCGAGCAGTATTCCGTGCCGGTCGTGACCGCGGCCGCCGTCAATCAGGGCGACACGCAGATCACGATCCAGCCCGTCAGTTTGTCGAACGACCTGCCGGCGGGCAGCCCCGTCGTCATGTTGACGAGCTTCGACGTAAACTACGCCACCATCGGGGCGAGCTACGACATCGCCGCGTGGGAGGCGAGCGTGGACGCGGCGACCGGGCAGCTCTACCTGCAAGCGGTTGGCCCCGCGAACGTCTCCTTCGCCGCCTACGCGCCCTTCGTCCTGAACGTCTTCAACTTCACCGACAACGATCTGCCGCCGGAAGGGACGGGCGTCTATACCTACACCTACATGGTCGTCGGCTGGTACTCCGACCCGCAGACGGCCGACCCTTTGCGCGGCGTGGCCGCCTACCCGCAGGGCAGCGCCGCCTACGTCCCGCCCATCTGGGCGAGCGAGGACGATTGGAACAGTCAGACCCCGGCCGAGCGCCTGCAAGCGATCCTCGCGCGCATGCATTGGTCAATCACGGGCGACGTGCCTGAGTCGCCGCCGGCCACGAGCCTCTACCACGGGCTGGTCTCGGACGTACAGTGGCCCTACGGCACGCTCGGCAACACGGGGATCAATGAGGCGAGCATAAGGGTTGCAGTCGGCAACACGTCGGTTGACGCGCTGGCGTCGCTCATCCAGGCCGAGGCGCAGCAGCAGGCGCAGTCAGACCCGAACGACAGCAAAGCCTGGATCACCGCCGGCAATAACCTGGCGTGGCTGACCGAGGCGGCCATGTACGATCTGCTCGACGTGTACGGCACGCCGGGCGGCACAGTCCTCATCGAGCAGCAGATTCAGCAGGCGTGGTACGGGACGAATCCGGGCGGCACGGTCTGGGAGGTGGTCTCGGCCGTGCCGCAGGCGGCGGGCCAAGCCGCGGCGCAGCCCGTCCTGACGCCCGCGCAGACGGCGGCGCTCAACACGCAACTCGCCGCGCTCAACCAGAGCCAGCGCACCTTCGACGCGGCCGAGCGGCAGCTTCAGTGGCTACAGTCGAACCTCTACATCATGTGGCTGAAGTACGCCATGGCGAACCTGCAATATGGCTGGGGCGAAGCGCCGATCACAGACCCGCCGTGGAACACGCTCTCGTACTTCATCGTCGCGCAGTTTTACCCGGCCCTGTTCGCCGCCGTGTGGGATCAGTATTGCGTCGTGGCGACGCAGCAGCAGCAGTTGCCGAGTCCGACGGATGACGACGCGGCCAACCAGTGGGCGAACGCCAACTGGAGCTTCCCCGCGGAGAACAACCAGACGACAACGCTCGCCGCTCTCGGCCTCAAGCTCAAGGCCGGCGCGCTGCCGCGCTTCTGGCATCCGAGCGATCCGGTCGTGCTCATCGCCGGCCTCGACCGCGCCCAGAAGCACGGCGAGGACGGCCGTTACAACGACGACGGCACGCTCACCTGCCGTCTGCCGGGGCAGACCATCACCGGCGTCAACCTCCAGGGCCAGCCGCCCGTCAGCGTCTCGACCCTGACGAGCGGTGGCGTCAACCTCGCCCCCTGCGGCCCGTACACGTCCGTGCCGAGCATCCCTAATCTCGTCGCGGAAGCGTTCCTGGTCGATCCCGGCAACGCCGCCGTCATGGCCGTGGCCGTGAACGGCCAGACGGCCGCCATCGCGCAAGGCATCGCCGGCCTGCTCGCGCAAGACCCGTGCAGCGGCGGCGCGACGACGCAGACGGACGCGAACCCGAACAGTTGGACGGGTCAAGCGCCGCCGCCCTTCGCCATCGTCGAGTGGACGCAGGCCTGGTCGCCGCTGTTCCTCGAATGGGATGTGCAATACTTCCCGACGGGCGCGGCGGGCCAGTTCGCGCCAAGCGACTGGCACTTCGACGGCCAGCAGTACACGTGGAACGGCGGCGCGCTCAACACCGGCGACGTTGTCGGCTACAAGGGACGCACGCTGCTGACGCCGCAGTCGCCGCTGCTCTTCAAGGACAAGATTCAGGATTACCTGAAGAACAACTCCAAGATAGACACGCAGCAGATGGAGAGCCTGCTGAGCACCGTCGCCTGCTGGGACTTGTTGTCGCAGTCGCTCTCGGGCCTGACCGATCAGTTCATCACGCTGCTGCCGCAGGAGACTTTTCCGCCACCGCCGCCGAGCGGCGCGGCCGTCGTGTGTCCGCGCCCCGCCTCCGGCAGCCCAGCGCCGGACGCGGCGACGCTCATCGGCGATCAGTATCACTCCCTGCCCCTGCTGCAAGCGCAGAACTCGGCCGCTTTCTTTCCGGTGCGCAGCGGCTTTGTGCAGTTCCAGCAGTTGCAGGTGGTGGACGCCTTCGGCCAGACCTACGGCGGGCCGGTCAACAACCCGCTCTCAGGCTGGCCGCTGACGGGGCAGGGCTTTCAGCCCTTCCTCGGCCAAGGGCTTGTGCCCACCACGACGCCGGGCACGTCCATCCCCGCCGGTTTCCCCTACGGCGCGTTTGAGCAGTCGCCCGCCTTGATCCAGAGCGCGCGGCTCGACATCAACTTCCTCGCCAACGACGGCTCAGGCCAAGACATCATCGTGTCGAGTAACCCGAACGCCGTCTGCGGCTGGCTCTTGCCGAACCACCTCGACGGCGCGCTCGCCGTCTACGACGCCGACGGTGTGCTGCTCGGCGAGTTGTGGCCGCTGCCGCAGCCGAACAACTGGCGGCCCGCGCCGGGGCCGCCCGGCAACAACCCGCCGCCCGCACAGCCGAGCGACATTCAGAACGCCGCGCTGCGCGCCGTCGTCTCCAGCATCGCCGCGCAGTCAACCGACACGTTTGAGGCGCTGCTCGGCGTCATAGACGAGACGCTGTGGATGGTCGATCCGCTCGGCGGGCGCAAGGATCAATTCCTGTCGGTGCTCATCGGCCGCCCGCTCGCCGTCGTCCAGGCCCAGGTGCAACTGAGCCTGATGGGTGATCCCGTCTTCAACCAGACGTGGAACATGACGGCGCTCAAAAACCCACAGCCTCCGCCCGACTACACCTGGCAGCAGGACACCGGCGGCGTAACGAGCATCCCCTTCCCCGTCCGCCTCGGCAGCCTCGAACTGCGCGACGACGGGCTGATCGGCTACTACCTCCCCGCCGCGGACGACTACGCCACGTTCTACGCCGTCCACTCCACGGAAGAGAGCGCGGCGAGCACCTACATCAAGCAGATCGTCCAGCCGGCGACGAGCACCACCAGCCCGCCGCAGTTCCAAGGCAACATCAGCTTGCAGTGCCAGGGCCCCGCTGTCACCGTCACGATGGTCTTAGACCCGCGCGGGAGCGTCCACGCCTACACGGGCATCCTGCCGGTCACGAGCGCGGCGCTCCCGGCAGCCATCGTCGAGCAGTTCATCCGGCAGTTGCGCGTCACGTTCCGCACGGGGCCCATCATCGCCGATCCCGGCACGCTCCGCACGCCGAAGCCGGCGGAAGACCACGGCGTCTGGACGTGGATTCAAGCCGTGGCCGCGCCCGCCAACTGGGAAGTAGATCAGATCGTTGACGCCGACGACACCGCGCGCCTGCCCGACGCCCTGCTGCAACTGCGCGAAGGCTGGCTGCAACTGTCCGACATCGACGACCCCGGCTCTTGACCGCGCTCGTGCCGTTCATCAGTAGAGAGCAAACATGTACTCGCTTTTACGCTACGACGTGAGCACCTCCTGGCCATTCCCTTTGCAGGCCAGCCTTGCCGGCCACGAACCGCACGTGGTCACGCTCACGCTCGTCGCCTCGAACCCAAACCTTGCCCCCGACCAAAAGCCGGGTTACCGGAGACACGGGCGGCACGTCACCCGCCCGCCCGCTAAGCTACATGACGTTAGGAGTCGCAACTGATATGGCTGACACATTACTGCTCTACGCCCTGACAACTTACCCGTTCCCTTTGCAAGCCAGCCCGCCATCGGGCAACGCCAACGTGGCCGCGTTGACCCTTGTCGCCACCAACGCGACCAGCAACGGCGTCACGCTGCAAGGTGTCATCGTCACGCTGCCCATCGGCGACGGTGCGCCGCAGTTGCTTGCGACCAAGGACGTGCCAAACATCGAACTTGGCTGGCCGCCCGGCTGGAAACTCGCCGACAAGCAAACGTTGCCCGGCGCAGTGCAATACGACTTCCAACCTGTGAGCGGCGGCACGGTCGGCAGTAACCAGTCGCTCACGTTTACCTTCAGCAACATCGTGGTTAACACCCAGCCGGGCACGGTCGCCGTGGCGGTGATGGAAGGCAGCAACGATTGCCAGCCGCCCGCCTGCCCGACGGCCACGCTCTATCTCACCAAGTTCCCCGCCGGCTGGGGTGCGGTCTCGTTCTGGGCCGACCCACCAATCATTTCCGCCGGCAGCGCGACGACGCTCAAATGGGCAGGGCCGGCGGGTGCGGTCTACACCGTCGAGTACTACACGCCGCAGACCGGACTGGTGAATGTGCCCGCGGCCGGGCAGTCCCCTTTGTCGAACGAAGGCCAGTATCCGGCGCAGGGGCAGCCGCCCTTGCAGTTGGAGCAGAACACGACCTTCTATCTGACAGTGGTGGACACAATCGGCACTCAGACCTACAGCGCGCAGCAGAGCGTGCCGGTGACCGTGGAACTACCCGCGCCGCAGATCACGTCGTTTACGGTCGTGCCCGCGCAATCCTACAACTACTCTGTCACATATGAGGGACAGACGACGACGCAGCCCGTTCCGGTTGAGTTGCAGTGGACGACGGAGCATGCGCAGAACTGCTCGCTCAGCGGCGAGTCGGAACTGCTATTGGCGAACGGCTCGCAGTCGCAGGGACTCACCCAGACGACGCAGTTCACCCTGACGGCGCAAGGTCAGAACGAACCGTCCGCTTCGCAGACGATCACAGCCTCTGTCGAGACCGTCCTCACGGTCGAGCTTTCTTTCACGCCGATCTCCGGCACAGGCGGTATGTTATTTTTTTCCGGCAACATAATCGTGCCCAGCGGGACATCGCTGACCGCGAAGCTGCTGTCAGGCGGGACGGTGGTACTTTCAATAGAGGCAACCAGAAATGAGAGTAGCGAGCCTATTTCTACGGGATATTCCAACTCAGCGTATGTATCTGAATGGAGCTTGAGCACGTTCTCAGTATCCTTGGTGGTGCAGGATTGATACCCGCGAGCCTGCCCGTTGACATCAGGCCGAGCAAGCGTGAGAGTGAAAAGACTATGCCGACCCTACTACACTACGCCCTGACGACCGCCCCGTTCCCTTTGCAGGCCAGCGCGCAGTCCGGCAATGCGAACATCGCCACGCTGACCATCGTCGCCACCAACGCGACCAGCAACGGCGTTACGCTTCAGGGCGTCATCGTCGCGCTGCCCGTGGGCGACGGGGCGACGCAGTTGACCGCGGACACCGACGGCATCGGGCCTGTCCCGCCGGCCAACTGGGTGCTCACCCAGACGCAGACGACGGACGGCACGATCCAATACAACTTCCAGCCCGCGGGTGGCAGCGGCACGGTCGGCAGTAACGAGGCGCTCATGTTCATCTTCAACAACATCGAAATCAACACCCAGCCCGGCACGGTCATGGTGGAGGTGATCGAAGGCATGAACGATTGCGACCCGCAATCTACTTGCCAGACGGCGGAGATCGCCATCACCAAGTTCCCCAACGGGTGGGGCGAGGTCTCCTTCTGGCTGAACCCGCCGATCATTCCGGCCGGCGGCACGACGACGCTCAAATGGGCAGGGCCGGCGGGTGCGACCTACACCATCGAGTACTACACGCCGCAGACGGGCGTCGTAAACGTGCCGGCGCAGGGGCAGCCCGCGCTGGGGGACGAGGGTCAGTACCCTGGGCAGGGGCAGCCGGCCCTGCAACTGGAGGAGAACACCACCTTCTACCTGTCGGTCGTTGACGACGTTAACGGACAGACTTACAGCGCGCAGCAGCAGATCACGGCCACCGTCGAGTTGCCGCTGCCGACGATCACTTCGTTCACCGGCGAGGTCTATGCCGACGGGGCGACGCTCCTGCTGAAGCTGACGTGGGTGACGGACGGGCAGTCGTGCGAGTTGACCGGCACGTCCGACACGCTGAACCCCAACGGTACGCTGACCATCACGCCCACGGCCATCGCGCCGCTGCTCAGCGCCTACACCCTGACGGCGACGAACGCCGCCGGCAACACCAGCGCCACCCTGACGCTGGAATGGGGCGCGGCGGACTACAAGGTCGCGATCAGCGGCCGCGGCCTCCGCGCCATCGTCCTCTCGCCCGACGGCACGCGCGCTTACACCCTCCAGGACGCTTCCGACGACACAGACTTCCTGGCGGCGCTCGACACGACCACGACGCCCGTGTCCGTCGTGGCCCAGGCCGGCAAATCGGCCGCGGTCATCCCGTGGGCCTTGGCGCAATCCACCGACGGCACGTACCTGCTCGTCACCGACTGGTATTACACCGGCAGCCTCCGCGTGTTAGCGCCCACCGCAAGTGATCCTTTTCAATCGGTCAGCAACGTCGTGCTCAACTTCACGTCCATGGGCGTCGCGGTCGCGCCCGACGGCGCGAGCGTCTACGTCGTAGGCGCGCGCGGGGAAATCGGCGTGTTGGAGTTCACGGGCACGGCCTCGAATCCGTTGCAACTCGCCGCCGAGCAGCCGGCCGCGCTGAGTTACGGGCTGACGGGCGTCGCGGTCACGCCCGACTCGACACGCGCCTACGTCTTCGGCGAGCAGAGCCAGGTGTTGGCGGCGTATGACCTGACAGTCCAGCCCATCAAGCTGCTCGGCGAGCCGGTGAGTTTGTCGCTGTCGCCTCTGGGCATCGCCGTCGCGCCCGACGGGCAACGCATCTACGTGGCGTGCAGCGGCGGCATGCTGTACATCTACGAGCCGACCACCAACCCGGACAATCCGTTCCAGCCCGTCGGCGACCCCTTCCAGGCCGCGGGCTACATCAACGGCGTCGCGGTCTCGGTGGACGGAGCGCGCGTCTTTCTGACGCTGACGACTACGTCCCAGTCCCAACCTGGCGGCGTACAGGTGCTGGACGTGACCACGTCTCCGCCCCAGCAGGTTGGCCAACTCATCGGCGTCGGCCTTGTGCCGGCCGCCATCGCCATGTCGCCGGACGGCACGCGTGCTTACGTCGTCAACACCGGCGCTGACGACAACAGCGTCTCGCCGCTCTTCGTCTCGTCCGTCTCAGGCAGCACTCAGTAGGCGAGCACCGAGACCGGGGCCGGTTCGGCGTTGCTACTCTCGCGCGCTCGCCGCGTCAATCGCGCCGTCGCCTGCCCGCTTCAGGCCGTGCAACACCCTCGCCGTCTCTTCGCCTGCGCTGGCGGGCACGGGTTTGCGCGCGCGCGGCTCGCACTACCTCCGTCCCTCATACATCCCGCGTTGAATTGGAAACGCCTGGCCGCTGTCGCGAGCTTTCGGCAGAGACATAGCATCGCCAAACTTGCATGCTACGCCGGAGTCAATCAAACTAGCGGCGCGAACTCATCACAGCGGGCGGCGGCGGCCTTTGACGGGTAGTGAGATAATCGGGCGACAGCTTCCGCCGGCACAGAGGACTAACCTTGACTGAGCCTTTGTCCTACAACAAGTACCTGCGCGTGCCGGAGTTGATCGCGCTGCAAGATTGCCTGTCCGATCCGGCGCAGCACGACGAGCTACTTTTCATCACGATCCACCAGGCGTATGAGCTGTGGTTCAAACAGATACTCCACGAGCTGGACGCGGCGCTCGCATTGATGGAGCGGGATCGCGCGTTTGCGGCGGCGCTCGCCCTGCTGCGCGTCGGCGAGATCGAGAAGGTGCTCGTCGCGCAGATACACGTCCTGGAGACGATGACGCCGATCAGCTTCCTCGGCTTCCGCGACGAGTTGAACCCGGCGAGCGGCTTCCAGTCCATGCAGTTCCGCGAGATCGAGTTCACGTCGGGGCTGAAGGACGAGGGGCTGCTCAACAACTTCCGCGCCGACGAGTTCGCCGCCGCCCGCTTGCGCGCACGCTTCGAGCGCCCGACGCTCGGTGAAGCCTTCTACGCCTACCTGCGTCGGCGCGGACTCGACGCGCCCGCGGACGATCCGTCCCTGCCGACGGACGAGCGGCAGAGTCGTTACCAGCGGCGCGTGCGCGCCGTGCTCGAAATCCTGACGCACTTCGAGACGCGGGCGGAAGAGTTTCGGTTGAGTGAAGCCCTGCTCGCGCACGACGAGTACTTCCAACTCTGGCGCGCGCACCACGTCAAGATGGTGGAGCGCATGGTCGGCGCGAAGCGCGGCACGGGCGGCTCGGAGGGCGTCGGCTACCTGCGCACGACGCTCGATCAGAAATTCTTCCCCGAACTGTGGGAGGCGCGCACGCACCTCGACCGGAGTCACGGCGCGGCAGGCTGCCCGTTTGCCGGGCAACAGCCCTGAGCGAATTCCCCCCGGCGGATCAGTGATATGAACGAGTACGTCGAAAGCAACCGCTCGCTCTGGAACGGCTGGACGCGGCTGCACGCGCATTCGGAGTTCTACGACATCGAGGGCTTCAAGGCGGGGCGCTCGTCGCTCAAGCCTCTGGAGATCGAAGAGGTCGGCGACGTGCGCGGCAAGTCCCTGCTCCACCTGCAATGTCACTTCGGGCAGGACACGCTCTCCTGGGCGCGGCTCGGCGCGCGTGTGACGGGCGCTGACTTCTCCGACGAGGCCATCAACCTCGCGCGCGCGCTCGCCGCTGAACTGCACATCCCGGCGCGTTTCTTTCGCACAGACATCTACGACCTGCCCGCTGCGCTCGACGACCGCTTCGACATCGTCTTCACCTCCTACGGCGTGCTCTCTTGGCTGCCCGACCTTGATCGCTGGGCCGAAGTTATCGCCCACTTTCTCAAGCCCGGCGGCTTCTTCTACATCGTTGACAGCCACCCGATCTTCGGGATGGTCAACTGGGACGGGACGGCGTTCGAGTACCCTTACTTCAACACGCCCGAACCAACCGAGTTGGAATCGCACGGTTCTTACGCCGCTTCGGGCGAGGCGCAAGGCTTCTCGCACCCCGAATACAACTGGGAGCACAGTTTGAGCGACATCATCAACGCCGTCGTCCGCGCGGGCCTGCGCCTTGAGTTCGTCCACGAGTTCCCTTTCATGTGGCACATCCCTTCGTACCCTTCGCTCGAAGAGTTCGAGCCGGGCAAGGGCCGTCTCAAAGGCAGCTTCGGGCTGCTCCCGCACATGTTCTCGCTACGTGCCGTGCGCTGAGGTAAACTATGCTGGACTGTAACTAGAATTTAATTCTGTCTGGTTTGATTGAGAGTCTCTTGGAGGTTCCTAATGCAATTTGATCTTGAAACAGTTAAGAATCTTGCGACGTTGGCAGCGCCGTTTACAAGCGCTATTGTTGAGACTTATCTAAAACCTAAGTTGCAAGAGCATTTTAAGAAATCCAAGGCTGACCGGGAAGTATTTGAGCATTCACTAACTGGTAAGTTTGAAGAATACCTTAGTCGCTCATTCGAACGACATTCATATTTAACCACCATCGTGTTTCCAAATCAGCGCAAGCTCCTTAAAAACCTTTATATTCCGCTAACAGTAAGGCTTCCGCATGAACAGCTTTCAATAAAAATTGACAGCTATCATGAGAATTTCATTCCGGAATTCAAGCGCGTTCTCATCAAGGATACAGCAGGTATGGGCAAATCAACTCTTCTGCGTCATCTATTCCTTTGTGCTATTGAGGAGAATGCGGGAATACCTATCTTTATAGAATTACGACATCTTTCCAGTGATAGGAACATCCTAGATGTTATACATGATGAATTGAACCCAATAGACGATGAATTTGACAGGAACTTCATCCTTAAGCTCATACGCCGTGGGGACTTTATATTTTTCCTAGATGGATTCGATGAAGTACCACTCGCAGACCGCGAAGAGGTCACGAGAGAACTCCGATCATTCGTCTCAAAGGCGCGGGCAAACGAGTTTATTATCTCCTCCCGAGAGGAAGGAGCACTAACAGCATTTTCTGACTTTCAACTGTTCAATATCACGCCTCTCTCACAAGAAGAGGCGTTCGAGTTGCTGGACAAATACGACCAAGGCCGAGGTTTATCAGATCGTATTAAGGCCAAAATTCTTGAAGATAAATCGGAAGGGATAGAAGAATTTCTTGATAACCCTTTACTGGTCTCCCTGCTATATAAATCCTTCGAATTTAAACCTACTATTCCTCTCAGGAAGCACATATTCTATCGTCAGGTATATGACGCACTGTTTGAAAGCCACGATCTAACCAAAGGGGACTCATTTGTTCACCAGAAGCGGACTAATCTGGACATTGATTCATTCCACCATGTCCTCAGGGCACTTGGATTTATTACAGTCACAAAGGGAAAAGTTGAATATGAGAAAGACGAATTGCTTTCATATATTGCAGAAGCGCGAAGCCTATGTTCTAGTGTCTCCTTCAAAGAAGCGGATTTTCTTTATGATTTGGTCAGTGCAGTTCCTCTATTTGTTCGAGAAGGAGATGCATACAGGTGGGCACATAAATCTATTCAAGAATATTTTGCCGCCAAGTTTATTTGTACAGATGCTAAAGGTAAACAAGAAGCTATTTTAAGAAAAATATATCTTAGCCCTGATTTCCTTCGTTATGCTAATGTGATGGATCTTTGCTATGACATTGATTACCAGACTTTCCGAAACTCCGTAATTTACGACCTCATTTCCAACTATCTAGAATATACAGACAACAGTCACAAATTAATCAACCGTGAGCTCGTAGCTGAAAGCATCATTAGTGAGCGCAAAGCTCTTTGCTTCGCTGGTTCTGTTGTGATTTACCCTCCTGAATTTATTGATAAGATAGGTAGGGGAGAGGATAAATTTGAAAGGATGAAAGACTATGCAGAGAATGCAGGCTTGTGGCAAGAAAATCGTTCATATAGCGGCTCTTTATGGGCTTCAAAGGGCGGAATTATTTTCTTTAGAAATAATCACTATACCTTGCTTGAACTCTTGAATGATAAGAATAGTCCATTAGTTATAATGGTTGAAAGCCGTATACCCTTATCCCCAAAAGATGTGTGCTCAACTCAGCAAGAACCGATGTTAGTTGATGATAACCCAAGCTCACCGCTAAATGCACCTTTAGTCTTTCCATCTGTAAATGAGCTTATTAAAGGAGTCTCTAAGATCGTTTTGCATCATCACAAGTGTATTGAAATGAAAGCAGAGATAGAACAGGATTTGCAACGTATAACGGATGTAGATTTTCTAACCTCATCAATATAGATTATATGAATCAGTAAGGGATAAGACCATTGTATTGGACTTATCCTGCCCGCTTTGTTTTTATTTTACCGGCATGTCAAGAATTGAGTTCCCTGAACGCTTCAACATGGCCGACTACTTCCTCTATCACAACGTCGAGGAAGGGCGCGAAAGTAAGACCTGTCTTTATTATCAGGACGAGACGTACACCTACGGCGACACGGTGCGGTGGGCGAACCGCGCGGGGAACGCCTTGCGCGAGTTGGGCGCGCAGGTGGAAGACCGCGTGCTGATTGTTTTGCCCGACTGCCCGGAGTTCGTGTGGACGTGGTTCGGCGCGAGCCGCGCCGGGCTGGTCATCACGATGGTCAACCCGCTGCTGCCGGCGGCGGACTACGAATATTATCTTCAGTACACGCGGGCGCGCGTGGCCGTCGTCCACGAATCGCTGCTCGACAATTTCGCGCAGGCGGCGCGCACCGCCAAGCACCTGCGCGGCGTGCTCGTCGTCGGGCAGGAGCGCGGCGGCTTTCATTCGTTCGCGCAGACGCTCGCGCAGATGCCGGATGAGTTGCCGCCGGCCGACACGCACAAGGACGATATAGCGATCTGGCTGTTCACCTCTGGCTCGACCGGCCACCCCAAAGGCGCGGTGCACCTGCACCACGACCTGCCGTACAACACCGAGTGTTACGCGAAGGGCGTGCTCGGCATGCGCGCCGACGATCTGACCGTCTCCGTGCCCAAGCTCTTCTTCGGCTACGCGACGGGCACGAACCTGCTCTTTCCCTTCGCAGTTGGCGGCGCGACGGCGCTCTTTAGCGAGCGTTCGACGCCGGAGAAATTGTTCGAGGTGATCGCGCGCTACCGCCCGACCGTGCTGACGAGCGTGCCGACGATGATCAACGCGATGCTGAACACGGCCGGCGCGGCCAACCATGATCTGTCTTCCCTGCGCTTCTGCCTCTCGGCGGGCGAGGCTTTGCCGGCCGAGTTGTATGAACGCTGGCTGAGAACGTTCGGCGTCGAAATCCTCGACGGCATCGGCTCGGCCGAGATGTTCCACATCTACATCACGAACCGGCTGGGCGACGTGCGACCGGGCAGCCTCGGCCGCATCGTCGCGGGCTACGAGGCGGAGATCGTGGACGCCGAAGGGCGGCCCGTGCCCACCGGCGAGATGGGCACGCTGCGCGTCAAGGGCGATTCGGCCGCGCTCTGCTACTGGCAGGCGCACGAGAAGTCGAAGGCGACGTTCGCGGGCGACTGGTGCACGACGGGCGATCAATTTCACGTGGACGAGGCGGGCTACTACTTCTATCACGGGCGCACCGACGACATGCTGAAAGTCTCCGGCGTCTACGTCGCGCCCGTCGAGATCGAAGCCTGCCTGCTCGCACACGAGGCGGTCGCCGAGTGCGCCGTCGTCGGGCACGACCCCGGCGACGGTCTCATCAAGCCCAAAGCCTTCGTCGTCCCGCGCGCGCCGCACGAGCCGAACGAAGAACTGGCCGCCGCGCTCAAAGAGTTCGTCAAGACGCGCCTCGCCCTCTACAAGTACCCGCGCTGGATCGAGTTCGCCACTTCGCTCCCCAAGAACGACCGCGGCAAGATTGATCGCAAGCAGCTTAAAGAGCAGTGACGAGTGACGAGTGACGAGTGACAAGCAAGACAGGTTCTTAACTCGTCACTTGTCACTCGTCACTCGTCACTGCTTTAATCCCCCCGTGCCTTTCTCCGCGCGCATCACCGTCCGCTTCGGCGACACAGACCCGGCGGGGCTGGTCTATTACCCGGTGCTGTTCCACTACTGCCACGTGGCGATGGAAGAGTTCTTCGCCGCGCGCTGCGGCCTCACCTACGCGCAACTGCTGGCGCGCGAGCGCATCGGCTTCCCCGTGGTCAACGTGCAGGCCGAGTTCTTCGCGCCGCTCGTTTATGGCGACGAGGTGGAGATCGGCGTCGCCGTCACGCGCGTCGGGCGCTCGGCTGCGACCTTCGAATACGAACTGCGCCGCGCGGGCGGCGACGAGCAGACGCTCTGCGCCCGCGCCACGCTCGTCCAGGTGGCGATGAGCCTCGACACCCGCCGCGCCGTCGAAATTCCCGCCGCGCTGCGCCGCGCGTTCGCGGATAGTGCGCCCTAGAAAGTGAACCTTAACTTTTTGACCTGCCGCCGCGCCGGCCCTACAATCCGTCACGTCGGTTCGTCACGTCGCCCCGCACCCAGGCGGAGCAGGAATACGAAACAGGAGAGGAGTCGTGTCATGCGTCTGTTGCGATTCGTCCCACTCATGCTGGCCGGTGCGCTGGCGTTCAACCTCAGCACCGCGCCGGGCCGCGCCGATTACGAGGCGGCCGTCGCCGGGCAGGCGACCGCGAGCGCCGCGTGGCAACCGGGCGGCGCGCGCCTGACCGAGTTCGCCAGCGCGGACGCGATGGTGAGCGCACAGACCGCGCAGGACACGTCCGCCGCGCCGCCGAAGAAGCGGGGGAACGCTTTCCTGCGCGTCCTGACCGCGCCGTTCCGCGCGCTCGCGTGGTTCTTCCGCGGCGGCAGTAAGCATGACGACGCGGCCAAGAAGGCCACGCCCGCCGCGACGCCGGGACAGACGCAGGTCGCCAGCGCGCCGCAGCCGACGCCCGCGCCCGCGTTCGCCGATGTGGCCGAGCGCGAGCGCGCGCAGGGTGCGCCGCCCGAACAGCCGCAGTCCATCGTGCAGCCGGCGGCAGCGGACGCCAAGACGCGCGCCGGTGACGCGCACAAGGTGCGGCCGGAGATCGCGGGCGGCAACACGCCTTCATTCAGCGAGCGCCCCGCGCCGACCGCGCCCGCGCCGCTCCCGTCGCCGCAGCAGTCGGGCCAGTTCACGCCCGTACTCGAAAACGTCCCGCGCGATCCGCTCTCGCAGGGGCGCGCGCTGCTTGAGCGCGGACAGATCAACGAAGCCATCGCGCAACTCTCCGTCGCCGCCGTCACGGGCCCCGATCTGATCGCGGCGAACAACCTGCTCGGTCTCGCCTACGACCGGCTCGGTCAGCACAAGCAGGCGCAGGATGCCTACGAGCGCGCGCTCACCGCCGCGCCCAACGACGCCGCGACGCTCAACAACCTCGGCTACTCGCTCTACCTGGATGACCGCTACGCCGAGGCGCTCGCGCGCCTCAAGGCGGCGGCGCGGCGCGACCCTGCGAACCGGCAGACCGCCAACAACCTCGCGCTCGTCTACGGGCGGCTCAACAAGTTCGACGACGCCTACAAGAGCTTCGCGCGCGCAGGCGGCGAGTTCTACGCGCGCGTGCAGACGGGCGCGCTCCTCGAAGCCGCCGGGCGTGACCGCGACGCGATCAAACAGTTCGAGACCGCGCGCCGCCTCGACCCGGCCAACTCCGAAGTCCTGCGCCGCCTGATCAATCTCTACGTCCGCACGGGCCAGCCCGGCAAGGCCGAGGACGCGCGCCGCCTGCTCGAAAAGATGCCGGCCGGCCGGCACGGCGACAGGACGACATCTTCATCCGGCGTTTAGCGGGACGGCCCAAGATGACCAGCGAAGAACTTGAGCGCGCCATGCAGTTCATCCTCGAACAGCACGCGCAACTCACCGGCAAAGTTGATGCCTTAGTCGAGGCGCAGCACCGCGCCGAAGAAAGATGGGAGCGCACCGAGATGAGCGTGCGCGCCCTGCTCGCCATCAGCGAATCGCACGAAGGCGAGCTTGCCGCGCAGCGTGAAGCCACAGAGGCACTACGCGAAGCGTTCCGCGAAGCACAGGCAGCCACAGACCGGCAGATGGCTAAGACGGACGAACGCATCAACGCCTTAATCGCCGTCGTTGGGCGTCATATCAGCGACGGTCACGGCGGGCAGAAGTGACGGCAGCAAGGGCGAGCCGATAAGCTTGCCGGGATAAACTGTGGCGCTGAAGAAATGTGTAGGGGCAGGACCTCGTTCCTGCCCCTACGGTTTTATTGCCTTGTCAGTGCCGGCGCGTCAGGTTGTAGTCGCGCAGGCGGCGGTAGAGGGTTGAGGGTGAGATGCCGAGGAGTTCGGCCGTCTTGCCGCGATGCCAGTTGGTCTGCTCCAAGGCGGCGAGTATCTGTTGGCGCTCGACCTCGCGCAAGGGCGGCACGCCGCCCTGCTCGTTGGCGATGGACGCGGCGGCGACGGCGGCCGCGACGGGCGTGCCGCCGGTGCTCGCAGGTTGCAGGATTTCGGGCGACAGTTCGTTGACGGTGATGCGCCCGTCGTTCGCCAAGAGCACGCCGCGTTCGAGGCTGTTGCGCAGTTGGCGGACATTGCCGGGCCAGTCGTAGCGGCGCAGGGCGTCGAGGGCTTCGGGCGTGATTTCGGGCGGATGCGGGCCGCCGAGTTTTTTGAGCAGGTGGCGCGTGAGCGGCTCGATGTCTTCGGGGCGCTCGCGCAAAGGGGCGAGGCTGATCTGGAAGCCGTTGATGCGGTAGAGCAGGTCGGCGCGGAACGTGCCGTCGTTGACCGCCTGGTTTACGTCGCGGTTCGTCGCGGCGACGATGCGGACGTTCACCTGCACCTTGCGCACCGCGCCGACGCGGTAGAACGAGCGCGTCTCAATCGCGCGCAGCAGCTTCGACTGAAGCTGCGCCGGCAGC